>JAAUYH010091909.1_pt1 | contig 31488 bp, 22 predicted proteins | sample 7278061 | NCBI WGS metagenome assembly JAAUYH01 (sample SAMN14350203, study PRJNA611818) | marine sediment metagenome | isolation source: surface marine sediment (0.6m) | place: French Polynesia: Moorea | collected 2018-08 | reverse complement strand
CTGACCCTTGCCGGCCAGGGTCTGGGGGATGATCACGTCCAACCCGAAGGGTTTGCCGTTCACGTGATCCTGGATCCAGCTCAGCTCCTCTTCCAACTGCTCGGGAGTGAGTGTGACCGCACCCAGAACCCCCATTCCCCCGGCCCGGGAAACGGCGGCCACCACGTCGCGGCAGTGGCTGAAGGCAAACAGAGGAAACTCAATGCCCAGTTCGTCGCACATCGGCAGTTTCACGATTCAATCTCCATCAGCAGGGCATCCGCCCTGACCTGCTTGCCGGCGTCGCAGTGAACCGCGCTGACCACGCCGGACACCCCGGCTTTCAATTCATGCTGCATTTTCATGGCCTCCAGCACCAGCAGCGGATCCCCGGGGCTGACTTCTTCTCCGGTGGCCACCAGGACTTCCTGCACCAGGCCATGCATGGGCGCCAGCACCTGCCCGGACGATGCAGCATCTTCCCGCACCGCTGGCTGTCCCAGGACGTTGGTCCAGCTGCTGCTGCGGGTCCCCAGGACCATGTGGATGGTGCAGGGGTCCGCATGAACGTAGAGCACCCGCGCCGGGCTGCCGTCAATCATCAGCGAAACCGCATTCTGGTCTGATCCCGCGACAACCATCTCCATGGTGTCCTCGCCCACCTGCACATGGCATGCCTGCTGCCCGGTTGGTACGACTTTGGCGTCGATGTGTCCGTCGCCGTGAGCATACCGATAGAAGGTTCCCGCCGGAATCGAACTGGACCAGCCGCCCAGTTCAGAACAGACCCTGACGGTCTTCTGCATGGCGGCCTCGGCAGCCGCCAGGTACTGCAACAGAGCCGCCACGGCCGCGGAATCGACCGGATTGTCCCGAGGTTCGAAAGTCTCGGGATACTCCTCGCCCACAAACGCGGTGGTCGCCTCACCCCCGGCAAACGACTGTCGCCCCAGCGCATCCAGCAGAAAATCCCGGTTACTGGATGGACCCATCAGGGCGGTGCCGTCCAGGGCGGACAACAGGCGCTGAAGCGCCGTCTTCCGGTCAGGGCCCCAGGCAATGATTTTGGCCACCATGGGATCATAGAACGGAGTGACCTCGTCTCCGGCGGTGATGCCGGCATCGACACGAATGCCCTGCCCACGCGGCAGGACCAGCCCGTCCACCCGGCCCGTGCTGGGCAGGAAGCCGCCCGGCACGTTCTCGGCGTACAGCCTGACTTCGATGGCATGGCCATCCAGACTGATGTCGTCCTGGGTCAGCTCAAGCGCTTCCCCTTCGGCCACCCGGATCTGCTGGGCCACCAGGTCCAGGCCGGTGACCATCTCGGTCACGGGATGCTCCACCTGCAGCCGGGTGTTCATTTCCATGAAGTAGAAGGCGCCATCATCGGCCAGCAGGAACTCCACGGTGCCGGCGCCGACATAACCAATGCTGGACGCGGCTTCCACTGCGGCAGTACCCATGGCGTCACGCAGTGCCGGAGTCATCACTGGGCAAGGCGATTCCTCGATGATCTTCTGGTGACGCCGTTGCACTGAACAGTCCCGCTCACCCAGGTGGATGGTGTTGCCGAGGGTGTCGGCCAGCACCTGAATCTCCACGTGCCGGGGCCGGATTACCGCCCGCTCCAGGATCAGTTCATCGGAACCGAACGCACTGAACGCCTCGGATCGCGCCAGGTCCAGCGCCGAACTCAATCCGTCAGCGTCTTCCACCAGGCGCATGCCGCGACCACCGCCGCCGGCCGCTGCCTTGACCATAATGGGAAAGCCGATATCGTTCGCGGCCGCCGTCAACGCCTCGTTGCCCTGGTCCTCGCCGTGATAGCCCGGCAGGCAGGGCACGCCCACCTGCTCCATGCGTCGCTTGGCGGCGGCCTTGTTGCCCATCAGCTCGATGGCTTCTGAGCCGGGCCCGATGAATGTAAGTCCGGCCTCCTGGCAGGCCTCGGCAAAGGCCGCGTTTTCCGAAAGGAAACCATAGCCGGGGTGAATGGCGTCAGCGCCGGCCTGCTGAGCCGCCTGGATCACCTTGTCGATGTCCAGATAGGACTCCGCCGCCGGCGCCGGTCCGATGCAAATGGCGGCGTCGGCCTGGCGAACGTGCATGGCATTGGCGTCCGCTTCGGAGTAAACCGCGATGCTCCGATAACCCAGCTCACGGGCGGTGCGGATGACGCGGCAGGCGATCTCGCCGCGGTTGGCAACCAGGATGGACTTAAACTTCATCGGACGCGCCTCCGCCACTCCAGTCCGGCCGGCGTTTTTCCATGAAAGAGGCCACACCCTCGCGACCCTCTTCGCCCATCAGGCTCTCGGCAAAGCGGGTGGACGCCAGCTGGATGAATGCATCCCGCTCCATTCCCGGGGCGGCGGCCACCAGGGCTTTGGTTACCGCGTTGGCCCCAGGCGCGCAGCGCAGGATTTCCCGACGCAGTTCCTGCTCGCGCTGTTCAACGTCTTCTATGGTCTCGCCAACGTAGTCTGCAACTCCCAATCGCAGCGCCTCTTCGCCGTCGAATACGGAACCGGTCAGCATGATCTGCCGGGCCCTGGTCGCCCCGGTACGCTCGACCACGTAGGGCGTGATCTGGGCCGGCGTGATGCCCAGCCGGGTTTCGGTCAAGGCAAACTTTGCATCGCGGGTGGTGAGCACAAAATCTGCCCCACAAGCCAGTCCCATACCGCCGGCCATGGCCGCGCCTTCCACCACTGCGATCAACGGCTGGGGCAGGTCCGCCATGGCGGCAAACAGCTGGCCGCCGCGCTGGCTCATGGACTCCGCCGCGGCCTGGCCCTCATCCCCGACCACCCCTCCCTGGAACACTCGCTTGAACATCTTCAGGTCGCCACCGGCGCAGAACACCCCGCCCCGGCCGCGCACGGTCACGCCGTGAATGGCGTTAGTGGCCGCGGTCTCCTCCATGACAGGAAACAGCTCGTTCATCAGTTCGGTGGACAGGGCGTTCCTGGTCTCGGGCCGGTTGAACCAGATGGTCAGCCAGGCCCCGTCACGCTGGGTTTCGATGATCATTGGCGGGCCACTCCAAAGCTGTTGGGGTTGACCCGGCGATTGCGGGACTCCCAGCAGGTTTCCAGGGCAAAACCCAGGACCTTGCGGGTATCCCTGGGATCGATTATGCCATGGTCCAGGCAGCGTCCCGAGGTGTAGAAGGCGTCGGACTGGCGGTCGAAATGAGCCGTAATGGCCTGGGTCTGGGCCGCCAGCTGTTCCTCGTCCACCTCCTGGCCCCGGCGCTTGGCAGCAACCCGGGCCACCATCTCCATGGTGCCGGCCGCCTGCTCGCCGCCCATGACGCCGGTCATGGCGTTGGGCCAGGCGAACAGGAAGTCCGGCTCGTAGGCATAGCCGCACATGCCATAGTTGCCGGCACCGAAGCTGGCGCCGATGTACAGGGCTATCTTGGGTACCCGGATATTGGACACCGCCTGGATCATCTTGGCGCCGTGCTTGATCATGCCGGCCTGCTCCGGCTTCGTGCCCACCATGTAGCCCGTGGTGTTCTGCAGGAAGATCACCGGGATGTCGGACTGGTCACACAGCTGCATGAACTGGGCGGCCTTGGTGGCGCCGTCGGGGTCGATGGGACCGTTGTTGCCCAGGATGCCGCAGGCCTGGCCATAAATGCTGGCCTGCAGGCACACCGTGGTGGCGCCGTAGCCCGGCTTGAAGTCGATGAAATCCGAACCGTCCACGATGCGGGCCACCACTTCGCGCACGTCGTAAGGTTTCCGGTAGTCCACCGGCACCACGCCGGCGATTCCCTCCGGGCTGTAGTCCGGTTCAGCGAAAGCAACCGGTTGAGGCCGGGAACATGACTTGTTCCAGTCCAGCCGGCCCAGCAGGTCCCGCAGCATGGCGATGCCGTGGGCGTCATCGTCGGCAAGGTATTCCACCAGGCCCGAGGTGGTGGCATGCATTTCCGACCCGCCCAGCTCACGATCGTCCGCCACCTCGCCGGTGGCCGCGTGTACCAGCGCGGCGCCGGCCAGGGCAGCCATGCCGTTGTTTCTGACGCCGATCACGTAGTCACTCATCCCCGGCTGGTATGCCCCGCCGGCAGTGGACGGGCCGTGCAGCACTACGAAGGTGGGGATGCCGGCGGCGCTGAGGCGGGCCAGCCCGTAGAACATCCCACCCCCATTGGCCCACAGCTCCACCTCGTATTTCATCAGGTTGGCGCCGGCACTCTCCACCAGATGGATCAGAGGCAGTTTCTGGTCAAGGGCAATTTTCAGCAGCCCCAGTGCCTTGTTCACTGACTGGGTGGTGGACGCACCCGCGCTGATACCGCTGTCGTCTACGAACACCAGGCATCGCACGCCGCTGACGAACCCAATCCCGGCAATCATGTTGCCGCCGGGAATGCTGGTTTCCGGATTGGGGTCGTCCACCAGAAAGTTGCACAGGTTATACAGGGCCAGGAACGGCATGCCGGGATCCAGCAGGTGAGCCAACCGCTCCCGGGGCGTGAGCTGCCCCCGCTGCTGAAAACGTGGCCGGCGCTTTTCCGAGGCGGCTTCGGCGCGACTCTCGATCTCCCGCAGCCGTTCCACCAGGGCCAGCATGTCGGAGCGCCGGGATCGAAAGGTCTCACTCTGTTCAGAAACCTGGGATTGAAAAACACCCATCAGGATGCCTCCTTGTTATCCAATTCTTCAGCGAGATCAGCCGGGATCGGGACCTTGATATCCAGCAGGATCTGGGAATAACCCTTACCCTGGGGATCGTTGCGCAGGCTGGCGATGCCGCCGCCGCCCAGCACATCGTGCAGCAGGAAATTGATGGCGTGGACGCCCGGCATCAGGAAACGTTCCACCTCACCTTCCAGGAAGTGTGCAAAGCGATCGGCGACAACCTCGGTGGTCAGGGCCTGCCAGATCCACGGCAGATACACCGGATCGCGGGCAATGATGCCCACGTTTGCCTTATTGCCCTTGTCACCGCTGCGGGCCAGGGCGATCCTGTCCAGCCGGACTTCCGCCATGGCATCTGTATGTGCGGCTTCGGGTTCCCGTGGACGCTCCAACGACACGCCCGAAGGTGGCTGGGGCATGGTCCAGTCCACCGGCTGGTTGTTCACCAGCACTTCCACCGGAACGTCGCCCCTGGCAACCCGGAACGAAAACAGGCGCACCACCGGTGACGGCCGCGGACGCCCACCCTGAAACGCGCTGAGCCCCGGCGGGGCTGACAATGCCAGGCCGAAGGTCTCACCCAGGAACACGCCAACGCCTTCTTTCCGGGGATGCCGAGCCGCAATCTTCAGCGTGACTTCCCGGGACCGAACGTAACGCGCAGCCTCTCCATAATGGCTTTCGTCGCCGAAGGTCTCCACGCAGGTTTCCGTCAGCGGACCCAGCCCCAACTGCTCCAGGCGCCGGCCAGCGCGACTCAGGACTGCGTCGGCGTAGGCGCGAGCGCGGTCGCCCGCTCGTTCGCCATAGAAAAACAGTAACTGCCCGCCGCGAAAGCCGTCCGCGAAGGTGGCGCTGACCTTGTAATCCCTCGGCGGGCTGCTGCCCCTGGCACCGCTGACCTGGACTCGATCCGCCGTCTGCTGTTTTATCTGGACTTCCGAGAAGTCGCAGCTGACGTCCGGCAGTTCGTAGGCCTGGGGATCGCCAATCTCGTACAGCATCTGCTCGGCTACGGTGCCCACGCCGACCAGGCCGCCGCTACCTTCAGGCTTGGTGACCACGAAAGAGCCGTCCGCCGACACCTCGGCTACGGGGCAACCGATATCAGCCAGTTCGTCCGCGACCTCTTCCCAGTCGGTGTAGTTGCCGCCGGTGGCCTGGGTGCTGCACTCGAGGATATGGCCCGCCAGACTGCCGCCGGCCAGCTTGTCCAGTTCCGCCGCGTCCCAGCCGAAGTGATGGATACAGGCGCCCAGGGTCAGCGCACTGTCCACGGTGCGGCCGGTGATGACGATGTCTGCCCCGGCGTCCAGGGCGGCCGCCACGGGAAACGCGCCCAGGTAGGCATTGACGCTGGCAATAGACTCCGGCCGAGGAAACGGATCGCCGGAGAACATCTCGGACTCGCCGGCGAATTCCGCGGCACGGCCGGAGAGATCATCCCCCAGCACCAGCCCTACCTTCAGGTCCAGGCCAGCGGCATCGATGAGCGCCTGGATAGCCCGGCCGCAGGACTGGGGATTGACGCCACCCGCGTTGGCAATGACCTTGACCCCGCTGTCGGCGATGGCCTTGAGGTTGGGCTTCAGTACCGCGCTGACAAAATCCAGCGCGTAACCCCGCTCCGGGTCCGCCGCCCGGGCCCGGGCCATGATGGACATGGTGATCTCGGCCAGGTAATCGAACACCAACACGTCCACGCCCGCTTCCAGCAACTGAGGCACTGCGGGTGTCGATTCTCCCCAGAATCCGCTGGCACCACCAATGCTTAGGGGTGTTTTGTCTGCTTCAGGATCTGCTGGACTCATCGGCGCCCATTGACTAGGTGAGGGCTAATCATTATAACTGAGTTATCCTCATAATCTACCACTTCTGCCATGCAAAACCCTTTTGAAAACGACGAACGCCGGGCCTTCCGGGACTCGATCCAGCGATTCGTGGCCCAGGAGATCAAGCCCTACGCCGACGAATGGGACGAGGCCGGCGCTTTTCCGGCGGAACTGCATCAGAAGGTAGCCGGGCTGGGAATTTTCGGCTTCGGGATCGACGAGGCTTACGGGGGGCTTGGCTTCGACGACTGTTTCATGCGGGCCATCTTTTCCGAGGAAATGGCCCGCTGCGGCGCCACCGGCGTCGTCGCTGGCACCGGGGCCCGGATGATTTCAGTGGGGCCGATCCACAAGCTGGCGTCGGAAGACATCAAGCAGCTTGTACTGCCTCCGGTCCTGTCGGGCGACAAGTGTTCCAGCCTGGCGATCACCGAACCCTCCGGCGGGTCGGACGTGGCCAGCATGAAATCCACGGCCCGGCGGGACGGCGACAGTTATGTCATCAACGGCAGCAAGACCTTCATCACCTCGGGCATGATTTCCGACTACTTCGTGGTGGGCGCACGCACCGGCGGCGAGGGCCTGAGCGGTATTTCCCTGTTCCTGGTGGAGGCCGACGCCGAGGGATTCACGCGGACTGCCCTGGAACGCAAGATGGGCTGGTGGTGCTCGGACCAGGCCACCCTGTATTTTGACAACTGCCGGGTACCCGCCAGCAACCTGATCGGCGACGAAAATCGCGGATTCATCGCCATCATGGACAACTTCAACATGGAGCGCCTGAGCATGGCTGCCCAGTGCCTGGGCATGATGAAGGAGTGCCTGGAGACTTCCCTGGCGTGGGCCCAGGAGCGCCAGACTTTCGGAAAGCGGCTGATCCAGCACCAGGTGATCCGCCACAAGATTGCCGAGATGTCGGCTCGTATCGACGTGGTGGAGTGTTACCTCAACCAGATCTGCTGGATGGTCAACGAGGGTCAGCTGCCGGTGGCCGAGATCTGTAAAGCCAAGTTCTTCAGCACCAAGGCCCTGGAGTTCTGCGCCAGCGAGGCCATGCAGATCCTGGGCGGGGCCGGCTACCTGCGCGGCAACCCGGTGGAGCGCATATACCGTGAGGTCAAAGTCATGGCCATCGGTGGTGGCTCCGAGGAAATCATGCGCGACCTGGCCGTGCGGCAGATGGGGATCTGACATGCCCCAAGCCAACAGCCAGACCCGACGGGAGCGCCTGGAAGAGCGAGAGGAGGCCATCCTGAGCGCCGCTCGCCAGGCGTTCGTGGAGCACGGATTCGACGGCGCCACCATGGCATCCATTGCCCAGGCGGCTGAAGTGGCCGAAGGCACGGTGTACCTGTACTTCAAGAACAAGAACGCCCTACTGGATGCGGTGATTGATCGGTTTTACCAGCGGCTGACCGAGGATGCCCGAGAGGGCGTGCAGGGCATCCATGGCACCTTCGAGCGGCTGGAGTTTCTCGCCCGCCATCACCTGGAGCGATGCCTGGAAGAACTGCCGATCCTGCACCTGATGATCAGCCGGCATCGCTGGAAGCCGGACTACCGGAGCAGCCACGGCTATGAACTGAACAAGACCTACGTGGCCATTTTCGACGGCGTGTGCCGGGATGGGATGGCGGCAGGCCAGCTGCGGGACGATGTGCCGCTCTGGGTGATTCGCGACCAGTTCTACGGCACTCTGGACTACGCCACCCGCACCCTGGTGCTGCGGGGGCGGCCAGGCAAAGAACTGGACCTGGCGGCCGAAGGCGTGGTGGACATACTCAGGCGGGGCCTCGATCCCGGCCAATCCGAACGGACCGAGGCCGAAACTTCAAAGCTCGAAAATATCACCCGGCGGCTGGAGAAAGTTGCCGCGAAACTGCAAGCCTGAACTACCAGAAGGTCTTGGCCGAAGCCGGCTCCCGGGTGCTGGCCGACGAACACTTCATGCCTTCTGAATTGTAGACCGCTGCCATCTCGCCCTTGGCCGTCACCGCAATCAGGCCGCCATCACCACCCATGCGCTTGACGTCATCCAGCATGCCGTTGACGGAATCGTTCAGCGACAGTCCGCTGCGGTAACGCCAGGCCACCGCCGCTGCACCTCCTGACCGTATAAATTGCTCGCCGGCGCCGGTGCAAGATATGGCGATCGAATCGTCAGCCCAGGTTCCCGGACCGATCAGGGGCGAATCTCCAACCCGGCCCTCCAGCTTGCCGTAGGTGCCACCGGTGGAGGTCGCCCCCGCCAGCCGGCCTTTCAGATCCAGCGCCACGGCTCCGACCGTGCCGTGCCCGCCGTGGACTTCTTCCTTGAGCGCACCCACCGGCAATACGTAATAGTCATCCGGGTTCTCAACCAACTCCGCACCCTGGGATCGCGCAAACGCCAGGGCACCGGGCCCCGCCAGCATGACGTGATCGGTATTCTCCATCACCTGCCGGGCCACGGTGACGGGACTGACCACATCGGAAATGACTGCGACAGCACCAGCTTTTTGACCGGGCCCAGACATCACCGAGGCATCCATTTCAACGTAACCCGCGCTGTTGGGCGCCGAACCCCGGCCGGCCACGTATTTGCCGCTACGCTCCATCTTCGCCACTATCCGGGTGACCACGTCCAGGGCAGACCCGCCGGCCCAGAGTTCCTTGGAGGCCCACTGGGCCAGTTCTTTCAGGTGGGCTTCGGCCTCGCTGTAGTCCCGACCTGCGCGGGCGCCTGCGCCGCCGTGCAGCATGACGGCGTAGCCAATGTTGGATTTGCTGGTCACTGGAATAATCTGACGGGTAGTTGAAACCGGCGCGCAGGATAGCAGGAATTTGTTGCGCATCGAATGCGCAACTGATCACAAATGTCAGCCGACGCCCATGAAGCGCCGGCTATGCACAACAGTGTCAACCCAGCGCCAGGTTAAAGCGATGCAGCGGCAAACCCGAATCGGCGTCAGCTACTGGCGTCGTAATCAGCAGTTCGCGCTGCTCCACGGGTGTGCCGCGCATCACTACGTCTTCCGCGATCAGGGGATCCCCAACGAAATACATCTGGGTACTGACCTTCCCGGCGTTTTCGTGAAATACGCGAAAATGAATGTGCCGGGCCCGGTAACCCACACTGCTCATGGCGTCCAGCGGATAAGGTGCCGGCTTGATGGTGCGGAAGCCGTACTCGCCGTTGGCGTCGGTCGTCGTGATACCGATCCCCTGGAAATTCGGATCCAGCGGGGCCGTATTGCGGTCCTTGGGGTGTGCATATCGGCCGTAGTGGTTGGCCTGCCAGATGTCCACCTCAACCCCCTCGATGGGATTGCCATTGAGATCGGTGACCTTTCCCCGGACCAGGATGACTTCGCCGGCCGCGCGCTCGGTGTGGCCCTCCAGCAGGGTCAGGTCCACATCGGTCTCAGCGTGGGGTTCCAGGGGATAGAACGGGCCCTCGGTCTGATTTGGCGTGGGCAGCAGCTTGGCCAGCGCATTGCCCGAGATCGCGGTGCTTCCCGCGGCTAGCAGCAACTTCCGGGTGAAGTTTCTACGGTGTTTGTTCATGATGATCCCCTCCAGTAACCAGGGGATCATAGCAGAGGGCACCGCGCGGGGAATTTGGCTAATCGGCGTTGGCCCGACCATTCAGTGTCTTGCCCATGCGAAGCAGTTTCAGACTGCCCAGACGAAGCCGCTTTGGCCAGCGCGACTGGACGGTCATCCCGCATCGTTCATAAAGCCGTCGCGCTCCTGCGTTTTCCGCAGCGACGTCCAGACACAAACGGTTGGCGGCATGCTTCTGCGCCAGCCCTTCGGCCTTTTTCATCAGGATGCACCCAACGCCCCTGCCGCGCGCTGCTGCGTCCACTGCGATCGCCTGAATGTAGAAAGCGTCAGGCTCAATCGACTCCAGTACCCTGACCATCGACGCGAACAACACCCGGAATGTCATGAGGCGAATCGCTGCCAGGCCAGCCGCCCCAAGCAGCGGCCGCGCCGATGAATCGTGGTGCTGTCGTCCACTGTAGGCCGACAGCATGCCAACGATGCTGTCGTCGATAACGGCGAAGATCACGTGCTCATAAGAAAGATCGTGGCCGGGCTCCAGGAAGGCCTTCGCGAGTATCTGCTTCGACCGACGGCCGAGTATCGCGCGGAAAATTCCGTCGGCGGCCAGGTCGAGATAGTGCGCGAACGCGCGCCCGTCCTCAAACGTTGACGTCGCCGGTCTGAAGCTGACAGCTGATGACATGGGGCCTGTTCCGACTGGTGTTGCTGTGTTGGGTTTCGCCACAAGACACGCGCATCGAGAAGGTTCGCCACCCCTTTCAGCGGACGGCTCCAAACCAAGGGGAAACTGGCAACATCTGCAATGTGACCTACGACACCGGCGCCAGGTTGATCCGGGCCAGCGCCCGCAACTGGTTGAATCGGTTTTCGCAGCGCTTGCGGGTGGCTTCCAGGTCAATCTCGTCGGGATGGAATCGCTTCTGGCGGCTGAAGTAGTCCGCCGGATCGGTGGTGCCGTCGGGTTCGACGTTGATCTTGTAATCCAGCCCGTGGAACACCTCGTACAGCGGGAACAGGCCGCTGTTCACCGCGATCCGCACCAGTTCCACGGAGTCCGCCGGCTCGGATTTCCAGCCGGTGGGGCACGGAGAGTGAATCAACAGGAAGCGCATGCCGGTCATGGAGAGCGCTTGCTTGATCTTGTCGGCAAAATCCTCGGGATGGGCAATGGACAGGGTGGCGGCATAGGGAATCCGGTGGGCCGCCATGATGGACACGATGTCCTTCTTGTCCTCGGCCTTACCCCAGGGCGTTGTGGTGGTATGGGCGGCTGCCGGAGTCGAGGACGAGCGCTGGCCGCCGGTGTTGCCATAGATCTCGTTGTCGTAGCAGAAATAGATGATGTTCTCGTTGCGCTCCGCCGCCGCGGACAGGGTGGCCAGCCCGATATCGTAGGTACCGCCGTCGCCGGCCCAGCAGATCACCTGGCCGGGTTCGCCGTTCAGGTCACGTATGCTGGCCAGCCCCGAGGCCACCGCCGGCGCTGAGGCGAAGGTCGTGGCTACCGTGGGCACACCATAGCTGGTCGTGGGAAACGCGCCGGCCGTGACGATGCCGCAGCAGGCCGGGATCACCAGGGTGCAGGTCTCGCCGGCGTCCCGCAGAGCCCGGCCGAGCATGGTCAGGCCGGTGCTCATACCGCAGCCGCCGCAGTTGGTGTTGCCGGCGCGCAGCAGGCACTCCTCGGTGCATGGCAGGCCGGGCAGTTGCTCGAGCTTTCCGGCGGTGGCGCTCATACGGGGACCTCCGAGTGTTCGTCGATGCCGATCCAGGCGGGGCTGCCGGCTTCTGTGCGATCGGCCAGGTCGTCAAGGATCTGCTCGATGACCGCTGGAGTCACATCACCCCCGCACAGCCCGGCCAGGTAGTTCTGGATCAGCAGATCATCCCGATGACCCTGGAATGCGGCCCGGGTATCCTGCCAGAACACCCCGCCGGAGCCGGCCGCATAGTTGCGGTCCAGCACGGCGATACGGGATGCCGGGCGGCAGGCCTGGCGAAGCGACTCTTGAGGAAACGGTCGGAACATCTTCAGCTTCACCAGGCCAATCCTTTCACCGGCCTCGCGGCGGTGCCGCACGACCTCCCTGGCGGTGGTGGCCATGGTGCCAGTGGCCACGATCACGGTCTCTGCGTCTTCGGTTTCGAAGGTCTGTAGCTGGTCCCCCGGGTCGCGGCCAAACGCTTCGGTGAAGGCTGACCGGCACTCCTGAAAAACCTCGGGCACACGGCCCATGGCCTCGTCGATTTCCAGACGCATGGACAGGCCCTCTTGGGGCCAGGACAGGCCGCCAATGGTGCGCGCTTCGTCGTAGCGCAGACGGTGTTTCAGATCCAGGTCCGGCAGGAAGCGATCCACCTGGGCCTGGTCCGGCAGATCGGTTTCCATTTGTGTGTGGGACACGATGAAGGCGTCCATGCACACCATCACCGGCAGCAGGATGCGATGGTCCTCCGCCAGCCGGAAGGCCAGCAGGGTGGTGTCCAGCACCTCCTGGTTATCCTCGCAATAAAACTGCAGCCAGGCGAAATCCCGCAGCATCAGGGTGTCGCCCTGGTCGACCCAGATGTTCCACGGTGGACCCAGGGTCCGGTTGACCGCCACCATCACGATGGGCAGCCGGTAGTAGCCGGCCACCATGATGTTTTCCGTCATGTAGGCCAGACCATTGGCGGAACTGGCGGTGAACGACCTGGCCCCGCCCAGGGCGGCACCCATGGTCACTCCCATGGCGCTGTGCTCGCTTTCCACCGGCACCACCCGTCCCTTGCTGAACGGGAATTTGGCCACGTACTCGACAATCTCGGTCTGAGGTGTGATGGGGTAAATGCCGCAGGCGGCACCGCGGGCTGTGCGGTTGGCTTCACCCGCCGTGCTCAAAGCATAGCCGGCAGCATGGTTTCCGGTGACTACTTGAAGCGTCATGACTGGTTTCCGCTAGAGATGGCTCATGAAGATCACGTTGCGGGGACATTCCGCCACGCACACGCCGCAGCCCTTACAGTAGGCGTAATCGAACTCCAGCCTGTGACCCACGCGTTTGAGAACGCCTTCCGGGCAATAGGTGACACAGAGATCACACTCATTGCAGACGCCGCAGGACAGGCAGCGGCGCGCTTCGGCGGCATCCTCCACGCCCAGGTGGACTTCATCAAATGTGGAACGGCGGCGGGCCATGCCCAGAGACTCGCCCTGGTGACCGGCCTGACGCTCGAACAGGTGGAGCTTCATGGTGTCAGCGCCGATCACCTCGTCACGCCAGACGTCCACGTCCCGGGCCGCCTCGGCATGCTCGGTGATGGTCACATGATCTCCGCTGAGCACGTTGTGGACGTGTATGGCGCTGCGCCGACCGCTGCCGATGGCGGCGGCCACGGTGCCTTCTGCCGTGGCCAGGTCACCGATGGCAAACACCGGGGTTTCCAGCAGGCCCAGCAGCTGCCGCCCTTCCCTGACCTCGGTGCCTTCCGGAAACACCGACATGTCCGGAGACTGACCCAGGGCCAGGATCAGGCGATGGCAGTTCAGTTCGAACTCGGAGTCGGGGACCGCTACCGGAGCGCGGCGGCCCGACTCATCCGGCTCTCCCAGCACCATTCGCTGGCAGATCAGGGTACAGCGACGCTTGTCGCTTTTGCCGACCTCTTCATGCAGGGACTGTGGCTGGGTCAGGAAATCAATTCGGATCCCCTCTTCCTGCGCCTCGTCAATCTCTTCCTGGATGGCTGGCATTTCGTCCCGGGTTCGGCGGTAAACCACGCGCACGCTGCTGGCACCCAGGCGCAGCGCTGACCGGGCCGCGTCCATGGCGGTGTTGCCGCCGCCGATCACCACCACGTCTTCACCATCCACCCGCATGGTCCCGTGGTTGACCCGATCCAGAAATTCCAGCCCTGGCATTACGGCCCTGGTGCCGGCCATGCCCAGCCTCAGCTTGCGCTGCTCCTGCTGGCCGGTTGCCACCAGCACAGCGTCGTGGCTGCGGGCTATATCCAGCAGGGACTCGCGATCAATGGGGTGATCGGTTTCCACATCCACACCCAGGTCGAGGATACGCTGGATCTCGCGATTGACGGCTTCTTCGGGCAACCGGAAATCCGGAATACCGCTGCGCAGCAGCCCGCCGATTTCGTGAGCCGATTCAAAAACCTTCACGTGATAGCCGAAGCGGGCCAGGTGGAAAGCCGCGGTCAGGCCGGCGGGACCGGAACCGGCAATGGCCACGGTCTGCTCGCGCACTTCCTCGGGCTGAACATCGGTCTCACCATGGTCGCCGGCATAGCGTTCCATCTCGCGCACGTTGACCGCACCGTCCAACTCTATGCGGTTGCAGGCCTCCATACAGGGCGCCGGGCAGGCCCGGCCGCAAATGGACGGGAACGGTGTTGTGCGCAACAGGATGTGCAGCGCTTCGTTCACCTTGTCCTTGGCCAGGGCATTAAGGAAACCCTGGACGTTGTTGCCTGCCGGGCAAATGTGATTGCAGGGCGGAATCATCTGCTGCCGATGGGGCTGCTCCGTGGCCCAGGCCCCGGTCTTCAATTGGGGCAGTCCGCTGCCGGCGCCTTCGATCAGGCTGGGCCCATGGCCCGGGACTTCCGCAGTCTGTGCGTGTTTGTCGGGCGCCGGCAAGGACGTGTTTTCCAGCAGGCGGACCTGACCGAATGCGCTTCGGGCAGCGGTGAGGTTGGATCCTCCAAACCCCAGGTGTTCCAGGGCCGCCTGCATCTCTTCAAGGGGAAATCCGAACATCTTTCCAACGGCACCGGCCAGGGCGGTGTTGACGATGGGCACGCTGCGGGTTCCCAGGCCGTTGTCCCGGGCAATCCGGGTTGCGTCCACCGTGGCCACGGCGTTGTTTGGAAATTGTTCGGTGTACTGTTCGGGAGCTTCCGGCGTGTTGATCAGAATCCACCCGCCGGATTTCAGGCCTGCCGCAATGGGCGGACCAGCCAGGGTCGGATCCAGAACCACCACGTGGTCGGGTTCATAAATCAGGTTGCGGTTGGTGATGGGATCTTCGGAATAGCGGCAGAACGCCTGGATGGGCGCGCCGGATCTTTCTGCCGCATATAAACCAAAGGCCTGTACTGACAGGCCTTTGAGGAATCGTGAAGTCGCAATGAGCTTGGCAAGGGTTACGCCGCCTTGACCGCCGCGCCCGTGTATCCGGATTTCGATCATCGCGTTGCTCCAGCCGTAACCACTTGTCTGGACTTATGAAGGTTACGCCTTCTGCCTTTTCCGGGTAATGCGGGATAACCGCGACGAATTGCCTATCCCGCAAGACGGGTGGCCCGCTCGCGGGGCGCTACGCAAAACGCGGTTTTGCTTCGCTCTCGGCCTGTGGCCGTTGGCACATCCATGTGCCAATGGCATTCGTCGCCTTAGGCTCTTTTCGGGACACAGTTCGGGGAAGCGGCGGATGACGACTATCGAATCCCCCCCTCCTGCCATCTTCCTGAATTCATCCGAACTTCATCACGACTCTCAGGCCGGGGCGGGTGATGCTGAAGCTGCAATCAATCCTGCTTGGAGCGCAGCATGAAGAACAGACTCAACTTATTGATTTTACTGCTTTTGATATCAACCCCGTGGATGGCTTTGGCCCAAACCACCGTAACCGTCAACACCGTGGAGGCTACCGGTGACGAAGCGTCCGGCGCCCCGGCGGTGTTTCGACTGCAGCGGACCGGGGACAGCAGCGCTTCGCTGAAAGTGAGGTTTGTGCTGGAAGGAATCGCACGGCGATTCGATGATTACACGGTGGATCCCGAACCTACAATCGAGGGCTTCGGCCGTCTCGGCGTGACCATCCCGTCAGGCTCGGAATTCCTGGATGTGAGCATTCTCCCGGAAGTCGACAACCTGGCCGAGGGCGACGAGACCGTCACGGTTCGCCTTTCAAGCGGCAGTTACGACATCGGCGATCCGAACGAGGCCACTGCGACCATTGTTGACGACCCCCCGGTGGTGACCATCACGGCTACGGATTCCACCGCGGGCGAGACCGGCCCTGACCTGGGACGGCTGCAGTTCGAACGCAGTGGCGGCAATTTGAGCGAAGCACTGACCGTGCGATTTGAGATTAATGGCGACGCGACGTTCAACACGGACTACGAACTGCAACCCAGCCCGACTCCGGCGGGATTCGGGCGGTGGCGATTGGACTTTCCAGAAAACGAGACCTTGCTTGAGGTTGTGCTGACACCACTTTCCGACGTTGCGGCCGAGGATGATGAGACGGCGACGTTCCGCCTGGCACCCGATACGAATTTCGTGGCGGGTTCGCCCGACAGCGCCTCGGTGGTCATCGCAGATGACGCCCCGGTGGTGACCATCACGGCTCCGGATTCAACGGCGGGCGAGAACGGTCCTGACCTGGGACGGCTGCAATTCGAACGCAGTGGCGGCGATTTGAGTGGGCCATTGACCGTGCGCTTTGAAATCGATGGCAATGCGACGTTTAACACAGACTACGACCTGCAACCCAGCCCTACCCCAGCTGGATTCGGGCGGTGGAATCTGACTTTTCCAGAAAATGAAACCTTGCTGGAGGTTGTGCTGACGCCACTCGCCGACGTCGCGGCCGAGGACGATGAGACGGCGACGTTCCGTCTTTCACCCAACACGAGTTTCGTGGCTGGCTCGCCAGACAGCGCCTCGGTGGTCATCGCAGATGACTCCCCGGTAGTAACGGTCACCGCCATTGATGCCGAAGCTTCCGAACTGGGACCGGATGGGGCCACCCTGCGTTTCATGCGCAGCGGTGGTGATCCAGGCATTGGGATCACGGCTGTCTTCGATTTCTCCGGATCCGCATCCAGCGCTGACTACAGCGTCAACCCGCCATTGTCCAACGAGGGCTTTGGCCGCCTGGGCATCGACATACCCCCCGGCGTTGATTTTGTCGATGTCGATGTCACGCCGGTAACGGACACCAACGAATCAGAAGGGGAAGAGAACGTGACAGTGACGCTGGTACCTCGACCCCAGTATCAGCCCGGGACTCCGGCGACGGCAACCATCCTGATTGCTGACTTCGTTGAAATGGTGTTTGCCAGCGGTTTTGAGTCCGGGGCCCTTAAATCATGCACGGTGGGACAAGCCGCTTCCCGCAACCCCGGGCGATTTCACGATAGCGGAGTATCGGTTACGGATCTGGAAACCGGGCGGGAGTGGCTGGTTTGTCAGCCCGATCAGTTATTCGACTGGTTCACGGCCACCTGCGCCGATCCAGGCGCCTGGGCGGGCGGAGTTCATTCCGACACCCTTGATGCCTTCAACCGGGGGTACATGGGCGATAACAATGGATTCAGCGACTGGCGCTACGCGTCGGACCGGGAATTGAACGGGGTTGCCGCGCGTGGTGACTGCCTGGTGCGTGAGTCTGATTGACCTGAGCCCCGGGGGCGTCCGCGCCCCTGGGCCAATCAACTTGCGCCGGGGGACGCATACCGATAGGTCGTTATTCTGGGGGGGGGTTGACCCGCGCCGATCAGAACGCCGGCTTCACGAACACCGCCGCACTCAACCCCGGCACGGTGAACCCGGTCGGGGTCAGCCTGGCAATGTCACGCATGCGTGGATCAACTCCCTTGATCTGGACCGGATGCAACTGGTACCCCGATCGATCGGCCTCAAACGTAATCGCATCGCCAGAGCTGTTGAACAGGACCGTGATCTCATCCAGAGCCGGGTCCAGGTCACTGGAAGAGTCACTGTCAGAAATCCGCATCACGATCAGCCCCGGCACCTGGTCCGGCCCGGTATTCAGGAAACTGATGCGCTGCTTGATGTCCTCGCCGTTGGTCATGCGGAACAGCGGCGAACTGGAGCGGATCTGCAGCCACTCCCTGAAGATGTCAGCCGTGTATCGAATGTGTTCCGGCTTGATCTGGTCCCGACCCTGGTTGTTTTCCAGAACCTGCATGATCAGGGGCCAGTTGTCGCGGTCTTTGCCCGCCGGCGGCAGGCCGACGTCGTAGTTGTTGGTCTGCATGCTGAAATCCACGGCGTTGAACCAGTCGCCGTAGTTGAAGCTGTCGCGCAGGAATGATTTTGAGCGCAACAGCTCGGAACCCATATGGATGAAGGGAATGCCCTGGGCCAGCATGGGATAAGCCAGGCTCAGGGTCTGCATGCGCACCCGGTCCTCGGTGCTGGTGTCGTAAGGAATCCGGTACTGGTGGTTGTCCCACAGGGTCTGGTTGTCGTGCTTTGACACGTAATGGATGGTATCCGCGGGATCCAGCGCGTAACCCGTGCCACCGCCGCCATAGGGGACCTCGGCGCCCGTGACCGTTTCACCGGCGGCGTTGACCAGCTGGTATCCCGCCAGGTTGCCGGCCAGGCCGACACGTAGCTGGTCAGCGTGCAGCAGGTAGCGACCCCGGTTGCGGTCGTCGGGCTGCAGATCATTGGGCAGCGTATAGAGTCCGTTGCCAATGCCCTGGGTTTCCCGCATCCCCATGCCAACGGCGTTATACGAGCCGCCGCGGACCGCGTCGCGCAGCCGGTCGGAAAAGGTGCCGATCTCGGTCCCGCCCAGCTCGCTCTGGGTGGCCTGGACAAACAGGCGGCTATTCGCCACCTCGCCGAAGTTCCAGCCCTCACCGTAGAAATAGTTGTCCGGGTCAGTGGCGCGCACCCGCTGGTAGGCCTCCAGCATCAGGTCCCTGGGCTGATGCCCCATCAGGTCAAAGCGGAATCCGTCGATGCGGTAGTCCCGGGCCCACACCTCCAGCGAGTCCAGCATCAGCTTGCCCATCATGACGTTTTCGGTAGCGGTGTTTTCACAACAGGTGGACTGCTCGATCTCACCCGTGACCTGGTTCAGCCGGTGGTAGTAATTGGGCACCACCTTGTCCAGCACGCTCTTGTCGTCCAGGCCGGCCGCAAAGGTGTGGTTGTAGACCACGTCCATGACCAGGCGGAATCCCAGCCGGTGGACGGCCTGGACCATCTCGCGGAATTCCACCAGGCGGGAAATGCCGTCCGGGTTTACCGCGTAGCTGCCTTCGGGAACGGTGTAATGGAACGGATCGTAGCCCCAGTTGTAGGGGTCATACTCGCGGACAGTTTCGATCAGGCTTTGGGCCTCCACGTCCCGGCTGCCATAACGCTGCAGCAACTGCCGCAAGGTCAGCCCGGACGACTCTTCACCCATGCACATATCGGGGTTGATGCGGCACAGCTTGCTGAGCGGATCGTCCGGGTACAGCACCTGTTCCGGATCTTCATTGATGGTTCCCAGATCGTAGGTCGGGAGCAGGTGCAGATGAGTCAGGCCAGCCTGGCGCAGCGACTTCAGGTGCCGGATGCCGTCACTGTCCTGCTCCGAAAACGCCTTGTATCGGCCGCGATGATTCTCGTCGGAGAGCCGGTTTTCGTGGGCACTGAAATCCCGGATGTGCATTTCGTAAAGCACGCTGTCTTCGTAATGCCCCACCTCGGGCGCCGGGGTCCGGCCCCAGCCTTCGGGCATGGTGTCGGGATCGTCCAGGTCCACTACCTGGGAATACCGACTGTTGGTGGAGAGACTGAGGGAGTACGGATCGGTGGTGACCAGGGTCTCCAGGCGCTGGGTGGCCGGATGGTAGACGGTCAGCTGGTACTGGAAGAACGCCCGATCGAGCTCGGAGCCGCCGATGGCGGTCCACGCTCCGGTTCGGGCGTCGAACTGCATGTCCAGGCTGGCCGGATCCAGGGGCCGCTTGTCCTGGTCAAACAGCAGTACGGTAACCTGCCGGGCCGTGGGTGCCCAAAGCTTGAACTGCACCTGGCCGCTGCCCGTGGTTGCGCCGTAGTCCGTCACCTCGTCCGCGTCGCCGGTGCCCGCGGTGTAGACCGCGTCGATCACCCGCGCCGTCTGCACCTGGGACACCTGCACCGGCACCCGCTGGGCGTCCAGCTGCACCAGCAGCAACTGGCTCTTGAGCATGGCTTTCACCCGGTCCAGCCCAGGCACGTCGCTGGCGTTCAGCAGGGCGAACTCTTCACCGAACCCCAGGTACCGGTCGGCCGGATTGCCCGGAGACGGTACCAGCTCCAGCCAGGGGGCATCGCCAACGTTGAAAGGATTCGTGTCCAGGGCCGCCGAATCTGAATGGTAGAGCCGCCACTCAGCAGCCTCCGGGTGCACCCTGGCGACGAACTCCCCAGGCTGCATCCAGTGGGCGGCAAAATCCCGGGTCAGGGGCTGGTCGCCGGTTTGGATGGAAGTATCCGACCCGCATCCAGGCAGAAAACTCACCAGCAACAAGATCATCAACCCGCGCATATCCGACTCCACAGGAAACTAGGGAAGGCGCATTGTAGCGCCTGGAATTCAGGTGGCTATGGCAGGGCTGAGCCAGGGATAAGACAGGGTATGAGCGCCTGGATAAGCCCGGGGATAAGCCCAGGGGCAAGCCGGCAGTGGCTCAATAGTCGTCGGACGGATCGCCCTCCCAATCCTCTCCGTCCCAATCCCCGTCGGACACATCGTCGGCAAGATCGCCGGAATCCTCCGATGAAGGGGTCGACTCACCGTTGATTTTTGGGCGGCGGGGGCGGCGCTCATTGGCACCCGAAATGACTTCCAGGTACTCGGCTACGGCGTCTTCGTCGGTAAGACCCAGCTCAAGAGCGGTCAGATCGAGTTCCAACTCTGCACGGTGGCTGCGTAGTTTTCCCATATCCGAATCCTCCGGATCGGCAGAGAGAGCCTTCGACCGCGAAATTGCACCGGATTTATCTTGATGTCAAGCAATTTGATCCCAATATTCTCGACGTCAAAGTATTGTTACAATTTTGTGATGGATTCATACATAGAAAAGCTGGAACTCGAGTGGGCACATCAGCGTCCGGACCTGGATGCCCAGACCATTGCCACTACCATGCGGCTACAGCTGCTGAATAAATCCCTGACCGACGCCGCCTCGGAGGCGGTTGCCGCCAAAGACCTGGAATGGTGGGAGTACGACACCCTGTCGGCGCTGCTGCGGTCCGGCCAACCCTACCAGATGTACGCCAGCGACCTGGCCCGCAGCAACATGCTGAGCACCGGCGCCATGACTAACCGGCTGGACGGCCTGGAGGACCGGGGACTGATTCAGCGCAAGGCTGACCGAGCCGACCGGCGCCGTACTATCATCCAGCTGACCCTGGCAGGCCGTAAGCTGGTCGAAAAAGCCGCTGGCAGCCGCTTCCAGTCCGCTGACGCCATCCTGCAAAACCTGGACGACGGTGAGCGACGCCAGCTGGATCAGTTGCTGGACAAGCTGTTGTCCAGGGACAAGCGAAAAGACTAGCGATCAAACCCCGCTGGCGGATCCAACGGCTTTAGCGTAGCCCTGGATTGCGTTGTGGAACTCCACGGTCGCTTGGTGAAAGGTCTCAATCTCGGCAAGCTGCTCGCTCTGGAATTCACGACTGAAACTGAGAATTGCGCGCAGTGCATCGTTGCGCCTGAGCTCCTCGACGCTGTCCTCGATAGCCTCGGTGCGGTCCTGGTTGGGCCGCAGGCGCACGGCCTCATGAACCTTCCCACGGGTTTCCAGGAAGATCTCAAAATGGCCGACATTGTTGACTTCCATCAAGTCGATGGCGTTCTTATAGCCGGTCAGTGCTGCCCTGACACTGGGATCACCAATCACCGCCACCTTGCCCGAGGTGATCATCTCCGACACCACGCTGTTTTCAGTCTTGGGCTTGGGATAAAAATCCAGGGCCTCAAAATCCGATTCGAACGCAGCCATTGAGTCCAGATTCAGGCTGCCATCCAGCAGCGCCAGGTGAGCACGACCCAGGGCCTGGATCTTTTCCCGGGTCCTGGCAATCAGGCGCTCGTTATGAGACCGGGTTTCCTCCAGTTCTGCGATCAGCCGATTGAGATAGTCCGCCTCGTCATTCCGGGCAATGCGCTCGTTATTCCAGTTGTCCACCTGCAATGCCATGAATACGCCAGCAATGACCAGCACCAGCTCAACAAAGACCGTGCCCCAGTCCCGGCGAACCAGGCCTTTAGCGATGTGTCGCAGGATCAATGTCTGCTCATATCCCTAATCATCGGTGGATATGGTAACAAGCAAATCGTCCATCACCTTGGGCGCATCCGCCGGCGCGCCCCCGAAATGCCAGTTGCTGGGTTCCGGGTCAGTATTCAGATAGGTCCCTTCGCCGTTGACGTCCCAGGTAGTGACGTAAAGGGTGGCGTCGTCCCAGCTGTTGATGCCCAGTCGCTCCCCCTGGAAGAACAGGGTGATTTCGCGCTGGTCCTTGCTGGCGGTGACCCTGGGCGCCACGCCGAACTTGGAGCCCTGACGTTTTGCGGATGACCGGTCCGAAGAATAGGTGTAGCTGATCCAGCCGGAGCCGACATGGGCCACGTCCCAGTCATTTCCTGCGGGCATGGCCGCGTTGAGCAATGGCAGATCCGACGCGCCCTGGCGGACGGGAATGTCAATGAAGGTGGAAATGGCCAGGTTGTCGAAGCCGTTGGGCGGCTGCCAGACGTCGGTGATGACTTTCATGGTCAGGGTAAGCTCCAGGTTGGCCCCGGCCGCGCGCCAGCGCGCTCCCATGATCTCGCGCTGGTCGCCGCTCTCAGACTGCTGGGGCCGGATGTAGCTGCCGGTGGGGCCAAATGCGTCTTCATCCGGATCCTCTGCTGTGCCTGAGACTTCCGCAACGGTGACGCGAGTGCGAAACGGAATCTTTTCGGAGACAGAAATGCTTTCTGGCTGATAGACCTGGAGGTATTCCTCGGACTCTCCAAGGTTGCGCACCGGAACGCTTGCGGTCCAACTACCGTCGGACCTCACCTGTATCGTGCTGGCGGAATCCAGGTTGCCGTTGCGCACCAGACGCAGGTCAGTTTGTGAGGCGCTTGGGGGCACGCTGCCGGAAAGGTCAAAACTGTATTCAAACGGACCTTCGGATTCCGGCATGTCGATCACGACATCCGCACGAGGCCCGCCACCCGGAATCTGTAAGTCAACCGCACGGGATAACTCAGAGTTGAATCGACGGAGTACCATTACCTGGCGACTATCCATTTCAAGATTGACCGTGCCGTCCTCGTCGCTGATTAATGAGCAGCAATCATCAGGATGGTTCTCCCACGGGACCCAGCCTTCGCTTGTACCCCCCGTATTGAGTCCGCTGACCACAATCCCGTGGCTGGCAGTGTTAATCAAAACCAGCGCCGCTTCGCCCTCATGATCCCGCCGGTAAGCCAGGACGCCCGGTCCGTTCTCCTCGCCGGCCAGCACCTGCATGGTGCCCCGGGTGAACACCCGGCTGCCGGTACGCATGGCGGCCAGCCCCTTGATCAGCTGGTAGTACTCGGACTGGGTGTCAAAGATGGCGGGCTCACCCATCCAGCCGCTCTCGAACATGGCCTGGCGGGTCTCCAGCAGTCCCTGCTCCGTGCCCTGGTAAATGATGGGCATGCCGGGAATGGTGAAGATCAGGGTCAGGGCCTGGCGGAAGGCCGCTTCACCGCCGGAGCTGAGGAAGCGGGCGGTGTCATGGTTGTCCACGAAGGTGGGGATCACGTAAGGGTCCGGGTAGCTCTTCATCCGCTGTTCCAGCCGGAAGGCCAGCTGGGCCGCCGGCTGGCCCTGGGCCATGACCCGGCCAATGGTGAAATACAGCGGAAAGCCCAGCATGGAGTTGAGGCCCGGCATTTCCGGGGTGCCGTAGTACTTGAGGATGCGCTGTTCACCGTCGTCCTTGAACGGCTCCGAGGGCACCAGCACTTCGCCGAAGTTGAGGAAATGATCCCTGCCGGTTTTGCGGGCGGTGGCATTCACACCATCGGGGTCGTGCAACAGGTGGTGCCAGAACTTCAGCGGCACGTACATGACCGTGTCGATACGGTAGCCGTCCACGCCCACTTCCTCGACCCAGAAGCGGTAGCTGTCTTTGAGCGCATCGATGACCACCGGGTTCTCGGTATTGATGTCTCCCAGGAAGCCGAAGGCGTAGTTGTAGAGCTGGTTCTGGTCGTTGTAATCGTTCAGTGGCGGCGTCCAGTGATAGATATCCGCCGCGGCGTGCTCGGGATTGCGCCGGTCGATCATATTGAACGGGTACTGGGTGGGCGCCGGCTGCAGCGAGCCTTCCTCCAGCAGTACGAAATTTTTCGCCGTATCGTTGGGGTCCCATTCACCCTCGTAGGCGTAGAAGTTACCGACGTGATTGCCCACGATGTCCTGGATCAGCACCATGCCGTTGCAGTGCAGGTCGCTGGACAGCGCCTTGTAATCGTCCAGGGTGCCGAAGTGGGGATCCATTTCCTTGAAGTTCACCGCCCAGTAGCCGTGCCACCCGGCAGCGGCGTAGGGCGTACTCCACCACTGGTTCAGCACCGGCGGCGTGATCCAGACGCCGGTGGCGCCGAGGCCCTGCAGGTAATCCAGCTTGTCGCGAATGCCCTGAAGGTCACCGCCGTTGAAATGCGCGGGAGAGCGGGCGTTGAATTCCCCGGCGCCGAGTTCGTTATTGCTGGGATCGCCGTCATTGAAACGGTCGATAAACATCATGTACAGGATCTGGTCCCGCCAGTCCGGTGAGGGCACGTGCAGCAGCGGCTCGTCGACACCACACGCGGAAGCATCGCGGGCTTGATCCGCTGAAACAGTTGCGATCCCCGCATCCGTTTCAGTATCCCCAGAGCAGCCAGCCAGCCCCACGATCACGCCCAGCAGGCACAGAAGCGGTCGTTTCATATCAATCAATCCTGACGTACCCGGTCATGCCCACGTCTTTCTTCCACTGCTCGATGTTGGACAGAAATCCGTCCACCAGGTGTGGAAAATTCTTGATCAGGTCATTGCGCGCGAAAGGATCCACGGTGACGTCATACAGCTGCATCTCTTCCAGCTCCGGCCGCCAGATGAACTGCCAGCGATGGGTCCTGACGTAATAGGCCGCCTCTTCTTTTCCAAACGCATAATCCGGGACCCGGCGCTTGTCGTTGTAGCCGACAATGTGGGTGCGTTCCTGCATGGGCTTGCCCTCGATCAGGGGCTTAAGGGACCGGCCGTCCAGGCCCTCGGGAATGCGGGCGCCGGCCAGGTCGAGAATGGTGGGCACGATATCCGCGCTGGTGACCAGGCTGGTGGTGTTGAAAGTGGTTTGGATGCGGTCTTTCCAATAAAACAGGACCGGGCTGCGGTAGGAAAAATCGTGCATGCCGTTCTTACCGATCAGGCCACCGCTGGCGTACTTGATGTCGTTGTAGACGGCATCCGGGTCCGATTTGTACTCGGCCTGGGGCTCCTGCTCCCAGCCGTTGTCGCTGATGTAGACAAAGATGGTGTTATCCAGCAGCCCCCGACTTTCGATATGGTCCATCAGCTGGCCCACACCGTGGTCCCACCAGGTGATATTGCTGTAGTAGGCCCGGGCCGCCTCGGACAGGCCCTTGTTGTCGTAGAACTTGCGGTGCTGGTACGGCGCATCCAGGGGCACGTGGGGCAGTGCTGGCCCGTACCAGATCATGAAGGGCTGCTCCTGGTGGCGATCGATGAAATCGAACATAGGCTCCATGGTGGTCCGGCCCAGTTCATAGCCGTCGCCGCCCCACAGCTGGTAAAAGAATTCGTCGGTGTCAAACTTGGACATGTCCCAGCCGTCGGTCATGCCCTCGGTGAAGTGCCCGTTCTTGTAGCTGCGCTCCCAGTACTTGCCGCCTTCCCAGCTGGCATAGCCTTTTTCACCCAGGAGCCTGGGCAGGGTCTCGAACTCTTTCAGGGCATCGGCATTGGCCACGGCGTTCCACATCCGCTGCTCTTTGTCACTCTTCCTGTCGAATCCTTTGACGTCCTTTTTCCAGCCTTCAACGATCTGGTTCTTGCGCTGGGAGTAACGAACCGGGTGCAGGCCGGTCAGCAGGGTGCGCAGGGCGGGCCGGCAGTAGGACGCTGTTGAGTGAGCCTGGGTAAAGGTGATGCCGCCATTGGCCAGTGCGTCCATGTTCGGTGTCACGACATTCTGGTCGCCCATGAATCCGAAATAGGGATAACCATGGTCATCGCCTATCAGCAGCACTACGTTGGGCGGACGCTCGGCGTCGGCCTGGACACTGAGGGCCAGGCCCAACAGGATCACGCTCAAGACTTGTTTGAACATTCTGATCTCCACTCAACTCACCGTTCCAATGTAACCGCTGAACGCGGGCAACAACTCGGGCAAACCGGCACCCGCGCTCATTCCCGCACTCATTCCGGCACTCAATCGCAGGTCAAATGCCTCCAGCTCCGGGTGCCAGGTCACCGGCTCTGCCGCCAGGTTGAAGACGCACACTACGGTTTCATCGCCGTGGGTGCGGGTGAAAGCCAGCACGTGGGGCGGTGACGGGACCAGCCGAAGCCTGCCGTATTTGAGGGCCGGAGAAGACTTGCGTACCGCGATCAACTCCCGGAAAAAATTCAGCACCGAAAACGGATCGCTGTCCTGGGCATCCACGCTCAGCGGATCGTGCCGTTCTTCCACCGGCAGCCAGGGCTCCGCGCTGGAGAAGCCGCAGTGGGGCTCTCCCTGCTTCCAGGGCATGGGGGTGCGTGCACCATCCCGGCCCAGGGTATTGGGCCAGTTGATGATGCCTTCCGGGTCCTGCAGTTTTTCGAAGGGGACGTCGGCCTGGGGCAGTCCCAGCTCTTCACCCTGGTAGATGAAGATATTGCCGCGCAGGCTCATCAGCAGAAGGGCGAACAGCCGCGCCCAGTCGGCGTCGCCGTCGTCACCGCCATCCTCACCGCCGCGCCAGCGGGTGACCACCCGGGGCGCGTCGTGATTGCAGAATGCCCAGGATGGCCAGCCTGCGTCGTACTCGTCCGGCCACACGTCAAATGCGTCCCGGAACCGGTCCGTATCGGGACGGAAGGGAATGAGGAATTCCCAGGCGTAGGCCGTGCTGAGCCGGCAGCCGCCGCCGGTATAGGCCCGCTGAACCGGGTGTGGATCGATGCCACCCACCTCGGCCACGGTGAACTTCTCGCCGTACTCGTCCGCCACCTGGCGCAGCCGCTCCAGGAACCCGGGCATGTCGTCATGGCTCAGGTTGTAAACCGGGTTCTGCATGAAATATGGCTTTTCAGGGACTTCATCGTTGACCCGCGGCAGCGGTGGATTGTCCCGCAGTTCCGGGTCGTGCATCCCCAGGTTGATGGCGTCCAGTCGGAATCCGTCGACGCCGCGCTCCAGCCAGAAGCGGGACACGTCCAGCAGCGCATCCTGCACCTCGTGATTGTGCAGGTTCAGGTCAGGCTGGTCGGACAGGAAGTTATGCAGATAGTACTGGCGCCGCCGGCCATCCCAGGTCCAGGCGGGCCCGCCAAAGGCTGACAGCCAGTTGTTGGGTGGAAGCCCGTCCAGCCTGGCCTCTTCCCACACGTACCAGTCCGCCTTGGGGTTGTCCTGACTGACGCGGCTCTCGGCAAACCATTCGTGCTCGATGGAGGAGTGTGAGTAAACCTGGTCGATGACAACTTTGAGGTTGAGCTCGTGGGCCCGGGCCAGCAGCCGGTCGAAGTCCTCCAGTGTGCCGAACATGGGATCCACGTCCCGGTAGTCCGACACGTCATAGCCGAAGTCCTTTTGGGGCGACTTGAAAAACGGCGAAATCCAGATGCCGTCCACGCCCAGGCTGGCCACGTAGTCCAGGCGCTCGGTGATGCCGTTCAGATCACCAATGCCGTCGCCATTGCTGTCCATGAAGCTGCGCGGGTAGATCTGGTACATCACCGCCCCGCGCCACCATTCCTGGTGGTTGGTATCGCTCAACGTGGTTTACTCCTTGAAAAATAAAGCGGATGAGTCAGTCAGGATCACTGGCTGCTGGCTCCCGGGTTCCGGATGCGGCGCCACCGCTTCGGTACCCTTGCGACGCCACAGCGCCTTGATCCAATGGCCGCCGGCCTCCAGGTGGAAAATGGCTTCGCCGCCCAGGTGCTCAACGCCGCCCAGGGTAAAAGGAACGCCGCCCTCACCGATGTGGGTGTTTTCCGGCCGGATGCCGTAAAAGCCCGGCCCGTCAGCGTCCGCCAGGTGCGGCGGAAGATCGAATGCCAGTTCACCGGCCTCGAAGCGACCGTGTGCGGCGCGGCCTTCGATCAGGTTCATGGCCGGTGTGCCCAGGAACGAGGCCACGAATGAGTTGGCCGGCTGATTGTAGGCATTCAAGGGCTTGTCATGCTGCTGCAGTCGGCCATCTTTCAGAATCGCAATCCGGTCCGCCAGGGTCATGGCCTCGATCTGGTCATGGGTCACGTACAAGGTGGTGGTGCCGTGCATTTCGTGCAGTCGCCGCAGTTCGAAGCGCATCCGGTTGCGAAGCTTCGCGTCCAGGTTGGACAGCGGCTCATCCATCAGCAGCACCTTGGGCCGGCGCACCAGGGCGCGGCCGATGGCCACCCGCTGCTGCTGCCCCCCCGACAGCTCCTTGGGTTTTTTGTCCAGGGCTTTTTCCAGGTCCAGCATGCTGGCGGCTTCATCTACACGGGCGACGACTTCATTGGGCGGCACCTTGTCGCTGCCCCGGGTGCGGCGCAGGCCAAATGACAGGTTTTCCCGCACGGTCATATGGGGATACAGGGCGTAAGACTGGAACACCATGCCCAGACCCCGGGCGCCGGGTGGGAGATCATTGACCCGTGCCCCGCCGATATTGATGGCCCCGTCGGTGATGTCCTCCAGGCCGGCAAGCAGCCGCAGTGCGGTTGACTTGCCGCAGCCTGACGGGCCCAGCAGCACCAGGAACTCGCCCTCCTCGATTCGAAGATCCAGGTCATCGAGACCCACGGTGCCGTCTTCGTACACCTTTCTGGTAGCTTTGAACTCAACGTCTGACATCTCACTCAACCCTTAACGCTGCCGGCGCTGAGGCCCTGGATCAGGGCGCGCTGGAAGAATACAAACAGCACCACCACCGGGATACTGACAATGATGCTGGCGGCGGCAAAATCACCCCACTGCTGGCCGGTGGCGGGGATCATTGAGGCCAGACCCACCGGCAGTGTGTACTGTTCGTTGGAGGTGTTGAACACCAGGGCCAGCAGGAACTCGTTCCAGGCCGCCAGGAATGAAAACAGCGCCGTGATGGCCACCGCCGGCAGCGACAGCGGCAGCACCACTCGGAAAAACACCTCGAACTGGTTGCAGCCGTCCAGCACCGCGGCCTCTTCAAGTGCCCGCGGCACCGTGTCGAAAAACCCCTTCAGCATCCAGACGCCCAGGGGCAACGCGGTGACCGAGTAAACAATGATCAGTCCGATACTGGTATTCAGCAGCCCCAGGGTCTTCATCACCATGAAGTACGGCACCAGGATGATGATGCCCGGGAACATCTGCACCAGCATGAACAGGAACATGGATTCCTTGCGCCCGGAGAACTGGTAGCGGCTGAAGGCGTAGCCCGCCGGTACCGCCAGGGCCAGTCCAAACACCGTGGTTCCCGCGGCCACCACCAGGGAGTTGCGAGTCCAGGTCCAGAAACTGTCGCCGGACAGCACCGCCGTGAAGTGTTCCAGGGTGAAGGCATCACCGATGGCACCGCCCAGCACGTTGCCGGGGGACACGGCGACGTCCACGATCCAGATGACCGGCACGATCACCACCGCCAGACCGTGCAGCAGCGCCAGGTGCAGGGCCACCACGTCCAGCCGCGGCATGGATTCCTTGTTGCGGGCCAGGCCGCGTTCGGCGAACTCCCGGTCGCTGCGCCCCCCGGCCCAGTCCGCCACCCGCGGCCGCGACAACCAGGCCACCAGCAGCAGGCAAGGCACCGCCAGCCAGGCTACCGACCAGACGTCGTACAGCAGCCGCGGGCTGATGGCCAGGGCAAATAACCCAAGCGCAACACCGCCCGCCCCCAGCAGCTGCGCCACCGGCTTCTTCCAGCTGGCCTTGCCATCGGGCAGCGACAAGCGCCCCAGCGCCAGCAGCGCGATACCGAGCAGACTCGGCCACAGCTTGCCGTCACGAACCACGTCCAAAGCCATAATCAGCAGGTTGACCAGCACCGCAACGGACAGCCACAGGCGCAGCGCCTGGATTTCGGCCGGCACGTACCAGCGCGCCGCCAGGCTGGGCCGGCTCATGCGCTGGCCTCCGTGGCGCGGGTTTTCTTCAGGTACAGCCAGGAGAACACCACCAGCATCAGGAAGATCAGTACCGACCAGGCCGCGGCCACCCCATACTGCCCATACTCAAAGGCCACACTGAAGACATATGTAATGAGAATGTCGGTGGCGCCGGGCTCGCCAAACCCCACGTAGGGATTGCCGCGGGTCATCAGGTAAATGGTATTGAAGCTGTTGAAGCTCCAAATAAAACCCAGCAGGCTCACCGGCACCATGGTGCTCTTGAGATTGGGCAGGGTCAGGTAGCGAAACTGATCCCAGCGGCTGACGCCGTCCACTTCGGCGGCCTCGAACATATCCGCGGACAGGGCCTGCAGCGCGCCGCTCAGGGTCATCATCATGAACGGGATTCCCAGCCAGATATTCACCAGGATCACCACCAGCCGCGCGGAGTCGGCCCCGGCCAGGAAGTCGATGCTGGTGCCCAGCACACCGTTGACCAGGCCCTCGGGCTGGAGCATGCCGTTCCAGGCCAGCACCGAGATGTAGCCCGGTATCGCCCAGGGCAGCAGAAACACCGTCCGGTAAACGGTTTTGCCGGTCAGGCCGGCGCGGTTCAGAGCCAGGGCCAGCAGCAGTCCAAAAAACACGTGGGCGGCGGTGTTGGCTATCGCCCAGACCAGGGTGAAGCCGGTGACCCGCCACATACCCGGGCTGGCAAACACCGTCACGAAATTCTTCAGGCCCACCCAGGCCTCATCTCCCAGGTGGCTCTGGTCCGCATCGGTAAACGCCAGGCCGATGCCGTAAAGGATTGGATAGAATGTCAGCGTAATCAGTCCGATAACCGCCGGCGCCACGTACACATGGGCCAGCCGGGACCGCGTGCGGCCCTTGCGGGCATCCCGCTGGCGCAGGAATACCAGCAGCACGATGGTAGAGAGGATGATGGAACCCAGGGCATACAGCACCGGCCGGGTGTCCGGCGGCGGCGTGCGTTCGTCGCTGGCATCGGTCCGCCCGGACACCGGCTGCAGCCCGTCGACGTCAACCAGCGCCAGGCCGTCGGCTGACACCGGAACCAATGCAATCCAGGTATCCCGGCCCGGCACAATGCCGGTCAGCGCACAGGACCACCGGGCCGCATTACGGTCAATCACGGCGTTACCGTCCGCGTCCAGGTAGGCCGGCAATCCGTCGACCTGGCAGTAGTCGTAATTCTCGCCGGGCGCTCCGCGCTCAAGTCCATCAACGTCCATGACGGCGATGCGTGAATGCAGCAGCGCGTCGCGGGTAGAACTGAAGCTGTTCTCGGCAAACCAGATTTCGTAAGCGGCAACTCGGGGGTCGGGGGAGACCGCGACATCGATCTGGATCTGCCGATATCCGGG
>JAAUYH010241242.1_pt1 | contig 31495 bp, 16 predicted proteins | sample 7278061 | NCBI WGS metagenome assembly JAAUYH01 (sample SAMN14350203, study PRJNA611818) | marine sediment metagenome | isolation source: surface marine sediment (0.6m) | place: French Polynesia: Moorea | collected 2018-08 | reverse complement strand
TGCATTTAATATAATATATATATATATATATATATATATCGTGCAGTATATTTGTTGCATAGCGTATAATCACATATTTTGATTTGCTATGCAGCTAAGTGTATTTTTAGCAGAACATATTATTCTACTGGGACAAGCAATTTGAACTCATTTAAAAGAGAAAAAGATCTTCGAAATAATCAAAAGGCTTGAAGATTTGACATATCAATTAATTGAAACAAACTACTGGCGTCGCGAGAATTATGGGAAAATAGAGCAGTAGAGACATTTCCCTTAAGAATTTCTTAACGCGTTTCGAATATCATGACAAATTAAAATATATCTGCCTACATCTGTTTCGTTCTCATGAAAAGTAATCTTTTAAACCGGCATACTTTTATGACGCTCCTTTCATTCTATTGGGAAGCTGAACGGATGCATTCAAAGAATGGTGTCGAGAATGAGCGATGACCGTGTTGTGTTCTATCGGGATTTCTGGACTTTATTTATGTAGATCTGATCAACGAGTGTATTGGCGAGGAATTACGATATTAGTCTTTTGTGATTAGGATTGATTCCAATCTTGTTGTGAGTTTCATCGATGCTGATAACTGTACTTGAAATAAATTTTCTTCTATCAGAATAATTATTTCAATTGTAGCTGCAGAACCAAATGAAATATTGAATAGTTTGAATAATTCTAACTAGAGGCATCGTAAATGCCAGCTGGACACAGGATTGCAGGATCTTCCGTATTTAGACAGAACCAGGTCCATCCTTTCGCCAATATTTTTTACACCTCTGGCCCACACTTTCGGATAATTTGTAACGACATAACAAATCATGCAGATAGCATTCTCTACAACGGGAGCATAAAGGGGTCTGGGGCCAAGAAACTTGTCGAAAATGTCTTCGATTAGTCTGACGTAGATCCGATGTAGAGTACATTAAAAGAACTCCCTTCCTCAAGTCAGCCACATAGCTAATTGTCACACAAACAACCGTGTTCAGATGGTTGCAACTAATTTTTTCTTCTGCACTTTTCTTCTGCTCCTGGCATCAGCACACGCTTATCATGGGGAATTTGTTCCCAACTCGTACGTCATGGAGGTAGGCCGAGAATGCGGTCCATCGTGCCGAAACACCATTGCGTTATCTTCGGGTGAGGATTGCATCGTGAAACCACTCGGTGACTCTGGTGACGGCACTGCGACATGGCTAGAGGTCAAGTGCACTTCTGCTATCAGCCAACTGACTACTGAGTCTTTGGCCGAAAGCACGGCGATGAACGGTGTACCAGTGCGAACAGTCGAGAAAAACCAGGTATTCAAAATTCAAGATCTGTGGGGCGCTGACGAAGTAGACGGCTCTCCAAAGGATGGTGAGCGATGCCCGGAAAGTGGACTTGGGCAGGATGTTATCATCAGCGTGCATGATACTGGATGCACTCCCAAGGGAACTGGATTCGACCAAATCAAGTGCCGCAACTATGTCGGTGACAGTGAGGGCGAGAATTTCTGCGGTGATGGTCACGGACATGGAACACACGTAGCTGGAACTGCTGCTAGCGGGTTCTACGGTGTAGCACCCTTGGCGAGCGTAAGCTGCATGCGTGTGCTTGGCGCAGATGGTAGCGGCAGCACAACTGGCATTGTCTCAGCTATTTCGGACACTGCTAAATGGTCTCGTGCGAATCCATCTAAGAAGGTAGTAGTGAACATGTCACTGGGAGGTGGCCGCTCGCCCATCCTGAACAACGCTGTGAAGTCAGCGATTAAGGGTAGCAATGTCATTTTTGCCCTGGCGGCTGGAAATTCGAACCGAGATGTGAAAGACTTCTCTCCGGCAAGTGCTGCCGATGGTGTCAAGATCTTCGCAGTCGGAGCACACGATTCAAGTAGCAAGAAGGCTTCGTTCTCCAATTATGGGGAGCTAATCAATCTATCCGCTCCAGGTGTGCAGATTATGTCGACTGTTCCGGGCGGATTCGCAAAGTATTCCGGAACGAGCATGGCTTGCCCCCATGTGGCAGGCGCAATCGCTGCTCTCTGGTCGACAGATATTGAGCCTACCCTCGACAATCTTACCCAAGGAGGCTGGGTACCGTACGGCAGTGGTAAGAAGCCGAAGCTGAACTACATGTGTCAGAGTACGACGAAGACAAGGAAGACTTATTCAAGTCACAAATACACGGAATCATGCATGGCATAAATGGAAGAGGATCGATATCGCGCCTAATAAAGAACTGAGCTCTAACAGAATATTCTGAAAAGTTGTGCCACTATACATTCACCGAAATTACTTCGGCACGGTGTACAGAATTCACTCTACGCTTCCATTGAAAATGACTCACGACAGGCAGATACAATAATCATGTTTAACGACTTCCCAGCATACATGGAAAATTCCTTACTTCGAATACGTCTAGTTCGAAGGAAATAGAACTATTTATAATACGAAAACCAGGAAGTCAAAGAAACATTAAAAATATTTTTTCTGAAGAGAATATTTCTTGAGTTAATTTCCAAGAGTCATGACTTGATTCTACAACTCCGGGAAAGAGTCGACATCACATATATTCCAGCATTAAAGAAATGAAGAGAAAAAATTATACGAATATGTGATGAAAATGTTGTTGACGTTCACAACGAAACTATCTGTTGATGTCTACTCAGTGTAGATTTAGAAAACTGTATTCTACTTGGTTTATTTAAAAAAAGTAGAGAAGATAAATCAAGTAACATTGGGGTTTAAAAAATTAATCTATCGACGTCAACATTTCAGAGCATAAATTGCTCGTTCCAGTAGACTCATAAAATAAACAATCTCATGAAGTAGGAAGAACTTTTCTATGTAGGACATCTGTGATAAATTGATTAATGATTGATTTCAGGTGATTTCATGGTTGTAACTGTCTAAGGTGCAAAAAATAAAACTTAAAATTGTTTCTCCTACCAGAGTTATTGATACGGTTTATGATCGAAATGGAATATATAATTCTTAACCAAACAATAATGAACTACATTGAACACTTATTATTTTGAATAAATTGAAATAGAATATATTTTCTGACTCCACACAGGTAGGAATTTGTGCTGTCTACTTTTCGATTCGAGCTGGATCGCGCTTTTGTATGAATCTCAATCTACATAGGTGAGTTTGTACTTTCTCATCCAACTTAATGTACTTTCACAATTTTGTTTTAACAATGAGCACAAGCAATACAACTCATGAACTGATTTTTATCTTAACAAACCAAATATGCAAAACAATTACGCAGTACATGTGTTTTTACTCATTCTCTGGAATACATCGAAATTAATCAATAATAATAATAATTACATTATTAAATGACATTTATAGCCTTTACTACTTTGTTCGAAATCATTATTTGCAACGAGGGAGTGCAAGCACCAATTTGATTGGGAATAGAGAAACAGTCAAGTTTGTAAGGTTTCTATGTCCATTATGAGCACAATCAAATTTCCGGATGCGATATTAAGAGTATTCCTAGACAACCCAGTTGTAAATTCGTGCTGCTGAAATCTTAATTACGTGATTATGATAACCGGAAAATGCAAGGGATAGAAACCAGGTCCAGAATTAGTTCATCATCAAATGAGTAAATTCTATGTAATATCGTAGACTAAGCTGTAGCGTTCAAAGGTATTTCGGAAAGATCTGGGGCGAAGTTTCAGTTAAATCAAATATTTAATGCATATTAAATTGTTCTCTTTCTGTCCCTCTTCACAGATTACCAATATTGGAACAGGTCGTATTTCTGGAGGATTTTATCTTTTTGCGAACCTGGACTCAATGCGCGTCTAAAAAATCTTGTTTCTTGGCATTGAGTATCGTTATCTAGTTAATAATTCTACAGATAAATCAATTAAGTAATATGAAATGAACTACGGCAAGAATGACTGATCTAAATTTCAGCTGCCACTCCATGAGAAAAATGAATGTAAGGAAGGGCTAGAGATGCGTAAAGAAAGCGCAGCACTTTATTTTTTAGTTATGAAATTGAACTGCAGACACCAAGTATAAATAAAAGAATCTGTTTTCGTCTCAGCATTTCTTCAATTTTTAACACATGTGTAAGGTTTCAGGATCCAACTGAAGTTTCACAATTTTCAACTTTTTTCGGCGGTCATTGCATATGTAAGGTTGCAGGAAAATGAACTCATGGATCTTGAGCTCGAAAAATGTAATCTGATTGCTCAATATTTTAGGTAAATACATAAGATAGTCTGCTTTAGAATCCATTTTGTTTTATAAAATTCTAACATTATCAAAACGTTTGCATGATATTCGAGGTTTTTATTTTAATTTGTGTCGAAGTCGTCCAAGTCGTTATATGAGTGCAACGATCCATGCGTTACTTATTGTGGTGAATTGAAGTAGTCTATTCATCTATGACTTGCACGGATAATCAAATGCCACCCGATTTCAAGTAGATTCATTCAATGCCTTTCAGCTCAATGAATGACTTCTCGAAAACTAGGATTTAATTCACATCCTTGCATGCTTTAATTCGATGCTACTTTCGACCATTTCATAAACACACAAATGAATCCATTATACCTTTCGTTTATCCGAGAAAATTATCGAACCTATTTTTAAACTACAATAACTCATAGGAGCATTTTGTTTGAATGTATAAATACAATTAGGTTCCTGCAAGTGTTTTCGAAATTTCGTGATACGCTTGTGCAGAGCTTTTCTGGATGCAAAGACAGAACCGTGAGAGCGCTTACTGGGCAGGAATTTTTTCTTCAATTTTACGACTTCACTGAGGTTAAAGAATTCTTAAGGACCACATGTTATTTCTGTGATTTCAAGAAGTTTCTTCGCGCTTATAGAAGTGCCAACTACTGTCCACATGCTCAGAATGATGTAGATTGTCCAACTCTAGCGTCACTGAGAAATAGGTGTGTCTTGTTTTGGTGAGAAATTTGACTATCGCAGTCACAACTACAAAACCTTTCGATTATAGAGCAAATACTGAACCGTATTGCTCTGCTACCCGAGTATCGTTGAATTTTTGGGGAGGGTTGTCAATTTAGTTACTTACGCCTACCCCTCCAAGGGCTTATGTCATCGTTTGTACGTTGTGATTCATTATCCACACTCACAGGAAAAATGCGCCCTTCTTCGTTATGGCTGCATTGTTTTGGGCGGCATGAAAAAGGTTTTGGGATGGTATTGTACCGTACTGTACCGGTACAGTAATAAAATGAATTGTGGATGCGATGTGGGTTTGACAAGGAGACCCTGAATTCAGCAACTGACACTCTCTAGGCTTGCGTATACTGCATTCCTTGCATTTATCATATCATTTCGGGAAAGAGATTAGACTGGCTGGAATTTATATCCGGATTGCCATGACTCTTTTCACACGAATAATGTCAGGGTAAGTTCGGATAGAAATGGGAATGAACAGGTACTGGAAATATTCGAATAAAAATAAAGAAATTTCAAGTAATTGAGTAATAAACTCCCCATTTCTAACTGCACTTACCCTGTCACGAATGAAAGCAGGTTTCAGAAACCCTATTATATGCAACACTGCTCCTCACAAGTATTTTTAGGTTTTGGAGGACACATAACTGAAGGCATTCCGTTGCAATAAATCCGTAATGCTTTTCACAAGACGTTCGCAGAAACAATATCCTTGTCCGTTGGAGATACGTGTCGTTACATGGCTAGCACAACCAATTGCTTTTGTTACTGGGTCATTTCTCTCATTGACGTCTGAATTTGATCGTGCTTGCTCTTCAAAGGAAATACCGTGCAGTGAAAGCCGTGTTACGAAACAAACAACAATCGTGCATGTAGCAGTCCAGTATTCTAATCACGTTTCTCTCGAATATGGCGTCGTCGCGTCGTCTACAATTGGAATTTCTGATTTTGTTCATTCTATGCACAACCGCATTTTATTTGCTGTATCACACCTTGTACGGAACACAATCAACTGCATTGAGATCACTTTATCTTCTTTTAAGCTTTGCCAACCACTTGTTAGGGCGACATCATTTTAAACTCCAATCAGCATAACGCAAAGTGAAATACGGTGAAATTAGGGTGGCAAACACACACACAATACCGCTAGTGTTTTACGCTAATATTACTACTGTAGTAAGTAGGATCTGCCATCAACCTTACAGTGAATAAATCTTGAGAAATAGATGATCGCTTGCTTTTGTCAGTTGAAACGAGGCTCGATCTTGATCATTTTGCCCCAACTGTTAAATTCAACCGGCGAGAACACGATGCGCCTAGCACTCCACTGTGCATCGGCTGGTTCTGTGTGATGGTGATAGAACGCCCAGGCACGTCCCTTGTACGAAACTACGCTGCCATGATTCGTGCGGCCATCGAACGGCGCTATGACCGTCCCCACGTTCCAAAAACCATGCTCAGGTTTTTCAGCATGAATTGCACCAGCTTGAACGATTTGATACTTGCCAGGAGTGCTTAACGCATAAAACATGAACAGCTTTCCAGCTCTATACTCGAGGAATGGACCTTCTTTATAACCTTCCTCTAATCCGCGAATCTCGGTTCGCGAGCTAGCACGTGAGAAATCGTTTGATAGGTATTGAACGAAAATTTCACCGGTTTGGGTTCGACCGCTTTTAGCACTGCTAAACAATGCCCATCGGCCATTGGTCAGCTTTATCACGGACGGATCTATTCCATGTGCATTTGTAATAGGCTTATCACGCGGTACAAATGGACCTGTCGGTTTTGTAGCTGTTGCTACGCCTATCCGAAAATTCACTATACCAAATATATCTCGATATGGGGCGGGGAAGAATAAATAGTATTGTCCGTCATCGCCGAGAATGCAGTCCGGTGCCCACATCCGCGCGGAGCCTGCTTCTCCTCGATAACACCACGGAACATCTTCTTCTCGAAGAATAACGCCGTGGGCTACCCAATTATCCTTTAATTCGGGATCCTCGCAGGAATAAAGCCGATATCCCGGCATGCAAAATGTGGAGTCGCCCTGCTTTTTATCATCACCACACGCATGAACATCGTCCCATGAAGCGTAGACATACAACTCATCGTCGAATACTCGCGCGGTAGGATCGGCGTTGTTCACATCTGATTCTACGGGAATATGAGCCCAATTCTGCGTCACTTCTTCCACCATATCTCGATTCGGTGCAAAGTGAAGGTCGCTTAGAATACTAGTCTCGTGCTATTCGTCACGGGCCCCGAAATCTGACACTAAGTTATGGCCCGAGCAATGAGAAATGAAGTAAGAGAAACGAGTAGCGTTCTCGACTCATTTCAAACAATTGCACGGTCCTTTGATGGACGACGATACATACTACAGTAGTGGAACTTAGGGCTTGTTTGGTTTTGATGGATGCGTTGCACAACGCTTGCATGAGCAAGTCGAAATAGGAAACCTGACACAGCGCGGTTGATGCTCATCAACATATTTCGAACCACTTAATACAGTATTTCTGTTTACTCGGTCAACAATACTAAAACGTCAGAGCGAGTAATAGGTGTAGAATGAGCTTGATAATGTTGACGTTGGAAACATATGAAAAGTGTGCTACGGTAGACTCTCATTGATTCATTCAAGGTGCTGGATTTCGTGGTAGTGCACTGTGATATACCGTAGCTCAAAGTGTTTTTCTTTCCATCTGGAAACCCCAAAATTCACGGAGATATGAATGCGTTGACAAGCGTCTATTTTTGCATATTCGCCCGGTAGGATTCGATTATGTGAAGTGAGCAGCAGTGCAGTAAACGTGCAAAAATGAAAGTGATTACTACAGTACAGTTTGAAGCAGAAAGTACAGAAATGATGGCGGGATTTCTTTTTCTCTCAGGGCAAATCACAGTTTGGGTAGGGCTTCGATGCCTCACATCTGTTTGGTTGTCAAGTGAAATACCATTATTTTGGCGTGCGCGCTGACCTGGAATCAGCCACCAAGTGTGTAGGGACCATCTGCATTGGGTTTTACACCCCTCGGAACATACAGTCTGTAAGTACCGTCCCGCACACTGAGCCGAGTTGATGTCGATTAAAACAACGACTCGTGTACGGCACATTGCCACCGCAAAGCAGCACGCAGCGCTGGCGTGGAATTTGAGCGTCGTTGCATCTCTCGATATGAGGGTTTCCGCAACAAGCCACTCGCTTTCACTCGGCACGAGTTTGCTCGACAGTCAGGATGAGCTGCGTGTGTGATCGTTCGTCGAAACAGCGCGCAAAGAGTCGCTTGCCACTGCGTGGTGGCGTTTGACTGTTGCGTGTGCGTGCCTGAATACTTCACGATTCGTCGACGTGTTTGTGTTGCATTGCTTGCCCCGTGTCACAGATTCGCGTACACGCCTGTCGAGGCTGCTGCCCCAGATATTTGAGCTGTGTTTGTTCGCTTCCGACACGCATCACGCACACGTGTGCATGCCCACATCTATTCACATGTGTGTTTTAGACTTGTCCATGCCACAGACGTGCACCGCATCTTAATGATTCTCACAAATGACCAACTCTGACCTTGCGCCACGCTAGCCACCTCTCCCGAAACATGAACTGCCATCCTACACCATCAAGAAAGCGACCACGTTACACACACCCTCCGCTCGATCTGGTGTGCACTTCCGCGCTATCTTCACCGCTATGCCCCACACCAGACAGACCTCTGAAAAACGATGCCCTATCTCCTAACGAGTTTTCAGCGCTTCCAATACCTGTCGACGATGCGCTCGCGGCTTTGGACGCTGGGTTAGGATTGAATTCTTCTTATTCTCGAATTCCAATCGAACAGGAACTTGCTCAAGTGATCGCGTCTTTACGTGAGAAACAGAGACGTGCGTTTCTTATGGACCAGGTAGCTGACGACGCAAGCTGTGTATCCGACTCTGGAGGCTTAGGACAACGTGTGACCTCGCAAGTCGAAGATAGTAGTAAACCTGAGAACGTTCTGCTTGAGCTTGAAGAATTTGAATGTTTCGCAAACACGACTGCTACATCCCCACCGCTTTGCAAGCGCCGACGAGAGCAATGAGTCACTTTGTACATTACCGTTAGTCACAGTATAGATTTTAGCACCGAGTGCCTGACTTTTGCACAGTCATTAAACTAAAGGAGACCTTACAAACAGGAACCATAACGCGAAGGAATGTTTTATATACGACAGTAACGCTTCTTCTAAGCAACTTGGTCTGTTGAGTACCACGTTGTGATTACAATCAGTCAGTTATCTAAAAGAAAATCTAAACGATCGCCCTTTTTCTATGACTAAAGTCAAATAGATTTCTAGAAAATCTCATGGAGGCGTGAACGGCCTAAATTAAGAACGGCCTATCCCAAGCTTCCGAGGAGACATCCGTTTCCTAACAGATCAAAATACTCTTTTTCCGCTTGCTTGGATGAATTATTGTGTTTGAATATAACTGGCGGGAACTCATGGTTTGATTGTCGGAGAAATTGTTCGCAGTTACAAACAATTGTTGTTTCGAACCCACGTTCAAGACCCTCTCTCTCGATACCAACTAGGGACCTCATAGGCATTTCACGTTCCGTTATACTAAAACCTTAGCTTTTCTCAGTTCTAGGCCCTCATTTCGTTAACAATCCACGATGTCTATGGATTGCTCAACTAGCTGTTCCGTTTGTGTTTATTGAATGCCTAACACTCGCCGTAGGCTGATAGGCGATGAATCGAACCATGGCAGTGTGCACGATTCGTGCAGATCCTCTTATCTCTTTCCCGATAAGATACTGTAAATTTATATGGACAGGACGGCACAGGACAGTACAGGACTGCGAGGATTTGACTAGATAGCACACTGCAATTGCCTAAGAGCCATTTAAGACCTTGTCCCAACTACCGCAACATATTTCAGTGCTAGGGTTCTGAAATACAAAGGATATGCACATTCAGGTTCCAACGGTCAAGCATCTCGTTCAGCGGCGGTATGGTAGTCAAGCGTGACAAACGCATTTCACTGGTACAGTCATGTAGTGTAGTTCCCTTTCAACTACAGGACGATTCCTTAACCTCTAGAGAAGGACGTCTGTACCGCATCAGCCATGGAACCACCATTTCTACCAAACTTTACATATCATGTGCAACTTGTGCAACGGTTAGATACTGTACCGCAACTGGGTTCTTGCGAATTATAGGAAATTCACACCAGCTGCGCGTATTCCATTTCCTACAGAGCCCGATGTTTTTCAGGGGTGAGTCAGCAAAGTGGACAACGGGCATTTTCTTGTAAATTCAGTCCACTTAGTTTCCTGTGTTCATGTACTCGCGTGCGACTGATTTTTCGGCCCGTTGAGGAGAAACGCGTTATGGCAATAGAATGGGTTTTGCTCATTCATTGATGATCTAAGCGATCCGCTGGACTGTGGTTGCTAACGAATCCAGTTGTGCGAGTATTTCAACCCAGTTTTCCATAATTTAACCAAGCTCGAAAGCTATCGAAACACAAATAATCACAAGGCAGCAACAACACTTTCCCTATGGTTAATCCGCGTGTGGAACGTTTGCGAACCTCTGTACAGTACAGGACTGTACTGGGTATGACCCGTGGAACTAGGAGTATGCCGTCACTTTTATTGTTGTGAAAAACGATCTCGGCCATTTTGTTCAGGCTCATTGGTTGATTCTGGCGGTGCAATATGCTAGCTAAGAATGACAGAAATTCGAAGTAGACATACTACTTGATGTACCGTACAAAATTGGAACTCGTTTCGTAGTTACACTACTCACGAAACCTACCTATCTCGTCTATACCGTTGATCATGCAACAAAATGCTTATTTTGCGTAAACTCGCGTCTATGTGGTTATCGTTTGTTTAGTTCCATAGTCATACATGCCGCCTTTCCAGAGAGTCATGTGAAATAACATGGAAATTTTGAGGCTGCGCGAGGTGCTCAGAAATAAGAGGAATGTAACAAGATGAACTAGATTTCTGATGATTGCCAACTTTATTCCGAAAGAAATTCTACCAGGTTCTCATAATTATACACTCCTATTGTGTTCTGCAATGAAACATCGATAAACTGCCATAGTTATTGATACCGAAGACATGTAATCGACGCGAAATGAGCGAGAAAATCAATCGAAACTTACTGTGACGTCATTCCTAAACGCGGGTCTTATGAAATGGTTTTTATGAAGCATTCACGCCAGTTACGGAGTGAGATTTTGCGAGCAGTTACGTCGGCGTCCAGACCATTCGTCGCGCTCGGCCAGCGATTTTGAGTTTTACCAGCACATTCTGAACGTAAGCTCGCCGGGGGGGGGCAAAGATATGAACGATGTACATAAGTCCGTGTCATCATAGTGAAACTAAAGGTGAAGTGGCTCGTAGAGCAAATTAAAATCCCCTTGTCGATGGTCACCATTTCAAAAGCACATGAAATAGGCGATTCAAGAACGAAACTCATAAACAAGCAATGAATATTGACGGCCGTTGCTTATCGATCAAACACGAGATAAAGATTCTCCATTTAGTATGACAGTTTAGATACTTCCTTCGCGAGGTATAAATACCGTACTGAACAACAGGCACGCAGCTTCTTGTTGACTTACCGAGAATGCCGTCATCCAAATTCCAAACCGAATATATGAAACACATTTCAATTATTCTGTCTACAGTATCAATCACTCATGTGACGATTGCATTGATTCATAAGCAGAGAATCGTCCTGAGAAACCTAGAAATGGAAACAAAAATCGGAAATCTTCATAGTGCTGTGGCATGGCAGTAGAGTACCGATAATGAGGATGTAGTCTCGCACGTAACGGATTCATGAAAGTTTGGTAGAAATCATATAACATCAGTAGCTAGTTTAATGAAAGAGATGAGAAAAATAAGTGAGAACAACCATTGCAAGAATTTCTTCGATTCGCTGGTACATAACAATCCTGAAGCGGTGGAAACAATGTGGACCTGATTATTAATGTGCTTTGTCATGTCCTACTCTTCATCGTAACGATCGAGGAATGCTATAATGTTGTGCAAATGAACAGATGTTTGAGTTCGATCGCGATTCACTTCAATTAACCATGCCCTATTGATTGTGTTCCTCTCAATGCTGATACGGTCCAGTATAAACTGAAATGAGATAATGATAAGTTGCCTAGAAATTACAAATTTTCAGTCAGATTTTGAAGAAAAACAAATCATACGGTACGGTAGTGTGTTGTTGTTCCCGTTGCTGTGTTCGACATCGTTACTCGATTTTCGAAATATTCCTTTGAAGCATATTACAGTATGTTTCCCAGTAGCGATGCGCACACAGCTAAGTATCTCTACCGGCAAATTAAGGAGAAAATGAAAATTGCCTGCAGCTTGGATGGACGTAAATATCGAAAGAACGAGTATTTCACCCGTTTTTTACCGTTAGGGAAAAAGGACTGTATTGAACGATAATATGACCTCGTTGATTTCAACCGTGCGTTGGGCAAGACGATACATTGCAGGTAAGAAAGCATCACCGATGTATTTCTCAGCATTAAGAAATCTAAAGAATCTGCAATCTATCACGCTGTTTGGCCGTTTAAGCAGTGTACGAAAGTGGCTGAAACCCTGAAACAAGTTCCGAACCGTCTATTCGCTTCCCCGAAACTGTATGATTAATCGCCGGATCTTGCCAAAGTAGGTCTTGCGATCATAACTAGGTTTTCCAAATCAAATTCATAGCCAAGTATTTCACCACTACATGTTTGCAAGGACTGTACCATCGAGTTAATGCAGCCGTCAGACGAACAAACGCGATTTCGCAGTGTAGAAATGAAAATCAAATCTACACTGATTACTACTGCAGATGATGACAGTTTCATCTGACTTACATCTCTTTAATGTGTAGGAATGCAACGTTGTAACGTAAATTTCCTCTGACTGCGATGGATTCTTTAATCGTAGATCGCAGACAACGACAATTCAGTTCCAACACCACTCGGCATTTCCATTTCGTGAAATGCTTACACGTTGTCAAGGATGCACAAACATAGGGTTCCAAGTCCAGAGAAGTTGCCTAGCATGTGATGACGCCAAGGTCCCGTCATTTTTTGGCTTTAACGGCAAATGGATGCGACTGCACCGACTGTACATACAGTAGATGGTCTAACGGTTGGCCACAGCTCACTAAGACAATCACTTAAGCATGGAACAACGGAAGCAAGTTTTGCCGGCAGGTGCGGTAGAGAGCAGGAAATATTCACATAAACCTGGAACAGTATTCGTTGTATCACTTCTTGGATTGCTAGTGAGAATCAACTAATCTAGAGAGAGAGGACGGAAAGTTGCTTACTCCGTGGATCCATTCAATAGTTATTTATGGTTGCATCATTGTTTCACAATCCTCTCGCACAAACATGCGCTACGTGAGCACAGATCCAGCTCGAGTTTACAGATGAGCCCAAGTCAACATCAATGTGAACCGTTTCCGCGATGATACTGCTTTTATACTTGATCGTCATACGCAGCAGTACTCAGCCCTCCAACAGGAAGCAACCGGCAAAGCTATCGATTGTGGATCGATGGGTCGTTAAATGCAATCCACTTTTCACCGAAGTTGTTTAGGCATCGTTCGTTCCCGCTAGTGTCCTAGTACGAAGTTATTAATATTATATCAAGGTGCTTGTACGAACACTGACCCAAGCAGAGACGAAATGAGAATGAGGAAGTTAACGAAACAAACTGTACGAAGGCCTCAATATGTAGACGAAGCCTAATACGGTGTTTGAGAGTTTTGAGAGACTGTCGAAGTACTTATAGATGAACTCCTTCTACACATATTGGACAGTCTGGCAACAATCGTTGTGGCGCAATCATGCTTGTACACGATTTCGATGAGGATACATTGTCCAATCGCCGAAGGGACAAGTGTCTGGTGTCAGGCCAGTGCAGCAATGGAACCAAATTTACTTGAGAACAAGTATCTAATTCTTTGATTCTTCCAAGACAGTCTAAGTCTATAACAAGAACGAAAACAAGCACGAATCTAAAATAGAATGAAAATGAGCAATACTGATTGAGCCGAAACTGGGGTTCACATGCTCAGGTTCGTAGAATTGTTTAGCGATCGGCGAGAACTAAGGCACAGAAATACCCGTGGCAGTAGCATCAGATAAGTAAAGCTCTAACAAATGAAGCACTAATAGTACCTGCAGGAATATACAACGGTGAAAATTAGAAGCACGATCTCGAGTGTCATTGCAGTGATAATGGGTCGAACTCGTAACTCTCGGTGCTATAGAGAAAACAGGACGAATTTAGGTTAACTAACGGTCGAAATCTAATATTAGAATATTCTGCAAGCCCTTTATTGTGACGTGTTCCCGCTTACCTAAGAACATACATCTTAGAATTATTAAAAATGTGGAAGAAAATGATTTCAATATACGGCTTGGAAGGTTTGTTTCTCTAATTAATTTGTTTGTTCTCTTGCTCGGTATTCAAATTATTTGGAATGGAACCTTCTTCCAAATCAAACGGGGAATGGGTCAGTTTGTAGTCTAATATTTCTGATCGAGTAGAACTCTAGAGCATTGCACGATGTCTAAAAAGATTATGTAACATCCGTTCCAAATCTTCAATCTGTAAAGCACTACAGAGCCGATATTCTTACCTTCCCTAGTACAAAAATATCTAGCACGCTACCACAATAAATTTTAACACAACGCATTCGTCTTCGGTTGTTGAAATGAAACATGAATTTAAATTTTAGCAATAATTAGAACCAAAGTTTTACTGCTGCGAAATATCGACCGATATTCGTAAATCATTGCTTACGTCAGCGAAAAAAACTGAACACAAAAGAAAGGTCCATTAAGGCTACTTGCCAGCCAAGCTTTTATGTAAATCGTTCCAGAAGTCACTTCAATAAATGGCGTATCGAATGGACATACGATTTGATCTTCTTTAAAGCATTTCTACAGTGCAACCCGGTGGTCAGTATATTTCGCCTGATTTTTGAAATTCTTTCACGCATCGTCGCTCTTATCAATATGACTAACACTATTCTTTGTTTAACTAGTTCGATGCACCAAGTGATATGCCTGATAGCAACCGTCCTTCATGCCGATGGATTTCTAGTACCGTTGTTTCAAATACTCTAACTCCATAAATTTGATCAGCTAGGTTTATTTTAGATAGAACTTCACAAACATTCCAATGAACATGAAGCAGATTACTTAGAAAATGCTATATGCGTGTTCTTTTGAGGAAAAGAGTCTCTAGAGGCCTGTTATTCTCGAAATCGGTCTTTTGGCGCCCCGTTCCATGAATAGCAGAACTAGAGTATTAAGAGAACCATGCAATATATGATTGTAGTTCATGATAAAGAACAGCAGAGTAACTGATATAATTATCCTGGCTAAATTTTAAGATTTTCGGTAATGAAAATTCACAGAATACCGCTGCCGAAAATTTTTTAACATTATGTACAAGATATTTAAATAATTTGGAATAATTACAATTTTTGCCTAATGACACTTACCAAAGGCAGTATTTGAGAGGAAGTAGCTAATTGTAATATTGAATTTCAATTCAGAATGCATCTCTAGAATCACAATTTCTGATTACTTTGGGCTGGAGGAACGATAGTAATTGTGTTTATTTTCTGGTACAAAGAAAGATGAGAGTATTGAAAATTTAAGTGTTTTAAATACTCTTGAGGTATCCAGAACTTGCAATGAATTGAAAAATATGACGGGCAAGGACACAGAGAACTGATCAAGATTTACCTTTCTCGTCTATGTATTAGACATCTCTATGCAATTGAAAATTTTTCTACTACTTTCTCTACACAAGGGTTTGTTGCGGATTATTCTTCGACTTAGTTCGATAAACTCATAAATGTACTTACTGTTAATTTTTCTGGTGTAGGATGTTTGTCAATAAACATTATGCAGATCGCGTTACATCAAACTTTGAAGAGCCGTGACCCGTATCCGTTATCTGGCTATTCTAGTGCTGAAGACAAGTAACAAAATTTTACGTGAGTGCTTGCTGGAGCTGAATTCAAAATAAAAACATAAAATTTTAGAGCAATTTTGTAGCACTGAAACAAGTACATTGTAGCATGTGTTTTGATAATTCGGCTATGTTTTTTACCTGAGCAGGAAATAAAGCGAATAGACTCCGATGCCATGGACAGTGCTGTCATGATATAGCACTTAATATTGTAGTATCTCGAACTGAATCTCAGGCCTTCTTCCTTTCAGTCTCATCAAGAAAAATTAGGGTTGAAAAATTGGCAGCTTAAATCTCGTTTGATTGATATTTCTACGACTGTTGTGATTATTTTTCACAGATTTTGTCTCTGGTAGATCCTTGTTGTATTAGTATCTGTCGATCCTGTCGTAATACATTCCTTTGGTAAACAAAGTTTTCTTATTTTAATGATCTTCTGTGGATGCACGAAATTGTCGCTAATTCAATAAATAAATCCCAAAAATGGGAAGATTTTCCATCTGCTTCCTGTTCGAAATTTTTCTATTTACTCCAGACAAGATCGACTCGGTCATTGTTTCTATTTAGAATAAATCATCGATGAATCACCTGTGCTATCTTAAATATTCGTAAACATAAAAATTTTCATGAATTTCACTTCTCGCAATCATATAACGAAATATTTCTTTTACGACGAGACCAAGATTTGTCCAGATATTCTGCTTCAGCGTACAATAATTCCCAATTCGTCTCTGTCAAAGAGTGATGCAAATTTATAAAACCGATTGTCATAGTAGTTGAGCACTTGCCCGTCGTTGAATTATTTGTTCGCAACCGTGGCTAAACAACCCTTAGTGCATAGAATTTGCTACAAACAAAAATTATTTTTCTTCAATTGCTAACTAACCAGCAATAAAAACACGTAATCCAACTATGAAGACATGTTAGAGATTAAGTGCATTCTTATTGAGGTGCTCAAAACGTGAATAATCTGTACTAGAATGAGAGCCATATTTGACGCAGCTTTCATTGATTTGCTAGCTCTACCATATGGACTGACAACGAATGCACGAATGTCGCAAACTATGTGCCTGCAGAAATAGGGGCTCTCATGCTTTCGTTTAGATCATCTCAGCTTTTCAATTGATAGAAGAGTACACGGAAGTAAATCACATTTCCCAAGCATTTAGGGTCTTGGATTCAAGTTTGAAAATTAATATCCAAACCTTTCCCATTCTCTGATTGGTCATTGGATACTGCACTCTATTTGCTATTTGAGTGAATGAAAGCTATGTTCTCCTTGAAGTGAGCACAAGAATATCCAGGTTCATTGAAATAAAGAAGCGACAATGATTCTCGAGCGGAGGCGTCAACAAGTAGACTAATATAATGCGGTGTTCGTTACAAGTCCCTGCACAGATCTGCAATTCTATGTCGAACAATCAATTCTGCTAGCTTGCAATGAGTGGCTGTGATCGACAATTCTCCGTGAATCCCGTTCCTTTGCGTAACACAGCAGAAATTCATTCAGTGCGCTATGCCAGAGTTTTGAACTGCGGCTTTCTCTACATAAGGCACGGAACTGGTCCGTGGCGCGCCATCGCAAACTGCATGGCTTTTTGTGCACTTTCTGTGGCGTTTTCGGTATGACCATGGCATACACGTAGTTTCCGAGACGGATTTCTACATCGAACTAATGTATCGAGATAGATATTGTGTTAGTACGTATGAAATCTTGAAGAAAACCACAGTTGCTGCAATGTAAACGACAAGCACTTGGGTTCATATCAAGACGAATTTGAGTCTGAGGCATTCCTTTATCAGTTATGTACAATTCTACTTGACATATGACGCCATCTACATGAAATAATCCAAGTGTGCACGTACGGCCGACTAGGACATAGGAAGGTGTGGTCTGTATGAGCCGTGAAAAGTCAAAATTACGCTAGGACAGAAAGAAAAATTTCGCAACATTGAAAAAATCAAACAATGCGAATCCGATCGCGGCTATGGTACTGCACACTTAAATGAAAATTTGATCGATCTCTGAATTCATTCTATATTGTATCAGGCACGTCTGTCCTCATACGCCTTGCCGAAATTCCCTATTTTTTTATGAGAAACGCGTAGACGTCGCAGGGACAGATTTGAAGATGAGCTCTCCATTATGTTCATTTCTTTCAAACAAAAACCCATCTATGGTTGTTAGGTGATTATCAAAGCCAGAAATTCGTTGAACTGGCTTCAAATTGTTCCGCTATTTCGTAAGATGCATCGGTACGCAATTTCTCTGGTTAAGTAGCGGTACATATCGTTGTTGCGGGTTGATCGCCAGGTGTAATGGTAGTTTTCTCCCTACAAGTTAGGAGCACGAGAAAGCACAACGCTAAGCTTATCAAATGTGTGCCCTTCCATCTGGTAGCGATAATCCCACAGCAAGGTGGCGAAATCTAAGAAGTCTCGCAAAGCTACGGCTCACCTACTATTTGCAGGCTAATGCAGGACAACGATTATGGAGTACAGACCACTCCACTATTTCTCGTGAAAACGATGTTTTAGGGAATGATGTAATAACCGTCATCCCTCAATCACTACATTTCGAATCGCCGAAATGAGCCTCGATGAGCTTCTGCCAAGATACTGCGCATGCGACGTGTGTGCTACATAGAATCCCTATAATTTGAAGCAAGTGTGTTGGTTCACGCAAGCCGTTTCCGTTTCTTCTGTTCTCAATCTGAGATCTTCCATTGAAGCCCTCAATAGAATGCACCTCTTAAATACTTGCCGAACGCTATCATCATATCGCAAGAAAACGTATAATCAAGTTTCTACTTGAAAAAGAAGGCTCGGTGGTTGCCATAAACGGGTGCGAACATGGATTTTCTTTCATTCAATGTTGTCGAATCAAATCACAATGCCGATGCAAAGGTGAAGCATTGGAATAGAGGACGAGTGAGATGAGGAATGTCTGAGCATAGAAACGTGGATTTTATAGATAGCATGGTGGTTTGATAAACAAGGCCATATGAATTTATGAAATGCTGCTGCTACATGCTTGGTACTTGTTGAGAGATAGCGTGGTGCTGACTGTAACTGGGAGATATCGTAAGCCTTACGTTTCTAGAATCAGGCGGTCGCAAAGAATGCAGCGTTTCTACACACAAAGCGTCTTTGCCTCGGTCGTCAGCAACAGCAATACCATTCGGTATCGCGTTTCCACGAGCAGGTTGTTCACGCGCGGCCTTACATACGGCAGGAGTGAGCATTGCTGTGGGTGAGCCTCTGTAATGATGGGATCGAGGATGGAACCATCCAGAAACAGCACGGAGAGTATGGTCAATACGTTGTGCGTTGGTTCTTGGGTTTATGCAGACGTCCACCAACGAGAATGGGGGTGAGTTTGAGGAAGCACTGAAATACGAACAAACACAATTCAGGCGCTGCGTATTACAGTGATTATGCTAACACGCACGCACGAAGTTTCGGGTTTATACGCACAGCTGGTTGGATAGCTTTCGGAAATCAATGATGCAAGTCGGTGGACGGCTGGCTGGCGAACCTAGCTATATTCGTGTACAATTATATATTTGACATGTCGCCAATAACGGAAACGATGGATTGCCATCTGGAACTTTGTGACATCATTGCGTGTCACGCTTTCAACAATATGTCACGTGTCACTAGGTGACTTGAGAATCCATCCAAAATCGCAATAGATATCACCCTCACACAGATAGACTGTACTCACTGTACAGAAAACCAACACAATGAACATCAGCACCTCCACCCTCACCGCCGTCACCGACATGCGCAAGCGACCACGAACAAGTCTATCCCTGGAAGTGATGTGTACCTCGGCACTCACTGCGTTGCCCGCGGCGGAAAATGAGGCGGTCAAGTCCAGTGGTCAATTCGCAACCCGCTCTCCTATTGACCACGCACTGGCTGAAATTGACATCAGTCTCGGACTTGCCTGCTCAATTCCTCCAGTTTTTGCCTATGATTGTACAGCCTCCACTATTGAAGACGAGCTGGGCGCCGTGCTGGCTGTAATGCGCGAACAACGTGGAAAAGAGTCTGCTGTGAGCATCAGGAACGAGGATACTGCCTCCTGCGTTTCGGGTACTGGGGCTCTAGGACAAGGAACCTATGTGAAAGCTGAAGACTCTTCCCCTGCCATCGATTTGTTGCATGAACTTTTTGCACTGGATTCTCGAACAAGTACAACGGTTACATCACCACCACTCGTAAAATCTCTTCGTAAACGACGAAGAAGACGATAAGATTGTAAAGACACGAATAGCTTCATATTAGCACGACATCGTTCTCATATTAGAATTATCAGAATCGCAGAGTTTCTCACAACCCATCGCCACCGCAGGAAAGAATTGCAGTCTCAGCCCTTTCGAAGTGGGTGCTGTCCAAGGGACGGCGTGTGGTACTGTACAGTAGGGTCGACCGCCCAAGCACGAGGCAGCACGTCAGTGCAATCAATACGCAGCAAATTGATGTCCGCACGTGGACAACGATGCTCGATCTCAGGAGTGACAATTTTGTGACAGTTCCGTGCGCCACGGAAATTCACGCCCGTTTGAACCCATCCTGCGTGACCGTCTTAGAGAGGAACATTCTCATGTCGACACAATCACCGCACCGCACACGGGCTCTGTGTTATGTGTGGCGACTATCATTTCTTGTAAGTTTTTTTCGTTTCCTCCCAATTGTCGTGCATCTGCATGGAATCCATCACTGCTCTTCCTCACCAGCGACAGGTTTCATGCCCGTGTCCGTTAGACAACTCATTCCCGTATTATCTATTTCTGTTCCTATTCTCACTTGGCCCTACGTCTAATCTCATCGCTCGCTAGCGTTCCTGTTGCGTGAGAAAATATATTCTTCTTGGCGTCTACACCGCGGATGAACGCCCGATCGGCCAACTCATCTCAGCAAAGCTCACATTCATTGTGAGGTCATATCTGACTGATAGCGTACAGAACTGAGAACGAATTCAAAATGAGAGAGTTCCTGCACTTTAGGGTACTGTCATATGTGCGATCGCATTCACAGTTGCTGATATTTTCAGAGACATTTATCCATGGTGACAGCACACTTTGATTGAGCAATATGAGTCATCGACTGCTCATTTAAGATCTTCCTTCTCCACGTCCGAGTCGTCGCCTCATGCAAGTCCCGTGTATCCCGAGAATGTGGCTGTCAATGACTCAGTCCATCCGTGCTGTGCCCAACACACACTGTTTATGACCTGTACCAACGATCTCTACTTTTCTGCTGTCCGCAGTACCAGCTACTCGTTTCTCTTTCGCATGCAAACTCTCTCGTTCTGTATCTCGTAGAAATTCGCCTAGATATTTTCGCATTCTCATGGCCCATCGTTCTCCAAACGATGCCCTGACAATTGTGTGCGTGCCCCTATTACCATCAGATGCATTGCGCCATAACTCTACAATCGTTCTACCCCTCACACTACGCTACCGAATCGTGTTTCAGGTGGATAATGCCTATTTATGTCGCTTCGAATCATTTGTCTTAGTTGCTATCAGAGAGCATAGATTTCTTATGGCTTGTGAACCGCTCTGGTATTCGTTCGGCACGTGTTGCTTACATTTCATCTTGCTTACTAGAAAAACCTGAATCAATTCCAACAGACAATTTAGAATTCTGACCTGTTGAAATTTTAACAGCGAATGAAAATCACAAGTAGATTTTAGAATACAGATAAGAAGAAGGTACCATCTATATTGTAATTTTTCGTTATCTGTTTCGCATTACAATTATCCCGAAGGATTATACTTTGGTTCTTTGATCCTTTCGCATGCCTACAATCAGAGATCAATGCTGCTTAGAAAAGGTTACTCGGTTCACGAGAGATTGTTGTCAATTGATTGTTTCGTCTGCCTTAGCGATAACTTCTTTTACGAAATGGACTCGAACAATTGCATAGAACAGTGTATTTCACTCCAGCTCGCCTAAATAGAAATAGAAAATAAAGGTACAGTGGATCGAAAAACATTCTGCATCCTTCTGTTAGCCTTTCATGAGTTAAAGTACTTCTCAGATCGGTTTGTGAATGAACACTGTAGAAATTGCAAATGTAGAATCAACAAATCGAATCAATCATTCTTTGTAAGCTGCCTAAATCAATGCAATTCGATTCAAATGTCGTGTTCATAGTTATCGGGTACTATCATTGTTATTTGACTGAAAATCGATTCTGCTTCTAGAGAGCGTTAAATTTCTCTCTCATGTCGTTCATCTAAGATATACATTGAAATAGACTCGAATAGATTATACCACGCTTATGTAAACAAAATTTGAAATTTACCATCATTGCTCTGATTCTTCCTCGTTTACAAGCTCCATCACTTGTAATTCTCCTTTTGGGAGCATCAGATGAATTCTAAACATCACTGTTCAATTCATTTTGGAATTGTCAGTGATATCTGATAGAACGTATATTTCTGATAAAAATATTTTTTACTGGAATGACAAGGAAAGTAGGAAAAAGAGACACAAGCTTTTTTGGCAAGGCATCTATTCTGCAGTGGGTAGACCTTACGACAAGACTATATCCCAATTGATTTTCGTGCGGTTGCTGCGCTGTTCCTTTAAAGACCTTTCTAATGATATTTGTGGTCCGTTTCAGATGCATCAGAACCAAAATTCATCATCGTTGTTGCCGTCGGACGAATTTCCATAGTAATTAACAATCGTACCAGTTATTTTGATGATTCAGTGGTGTGATTCTGTTGTACTGCATGTTACTATCTGGTATTTCAACCGAGCCACTTGATTTTAAGTGATCTTCATTGAAGAAGATGAATATATTTATTCAGTTACGCTATTCAAGAGGTCGAAAATTGATTGTTGCGGAATCGAAACTGAGAAGATATTTCGTTGATTACGGTTGTTGATTTCAGAAAAATCTTGAAATCTTTCGATCTCTTCGAAGGATCTAAAAACTTGTGCGGAAATAATAGTATGGGCACGAAAAATCAAGAAACGAAACGAACTTATCCAAACAATTACAACAAAATTGCACTTCGAAAGGCACTAATGTTCCAGCGTCGGAAGAAAATGCATATTCCAAAGGGTTTCGATTAGTATCGAAATAAACTTGTCTTTATTTTTTGTTTTCTAGCTAGAAGTCTCAACAGATTCATGTCGCTTTCTTCTTTCATCAATTATATCAATAACTTCATCGAAGCAGACATATCAATAAGCCTGAATTTCCTACCCGAGTATCATTCTGTTGATAATGCCAACAGGGCTCGGCTTATTTGGATATTGAACTGTAATTGTGAAGGATTTGCTATCTCGTCCAATTGTGTAGCAACTTGAGTGGAACGGTTTCTACCAAATTCGACAATTCAGATATACCAGCATGAATGTTGTTACATTTACTGCCCTGCACCAGTTGCACGCATGAAGTGAAAAAATCTCATAGTGAACCCTATCGCTCATTAGGCATTTGAGTAACCCCAGTGTTTGCAGAGAATTATTTGTTTTAGGTCGCGATTTATTTCCATCTCAAGGTTTCCCACTGCTTCCATTGTTTTTGATACTGAAATAAATTTTATCGGAATATGTAGATGCAAGGTAATTTTAAAATCAATACCTCTATGAGCAACTCCTGAAAATAATATTTTGGTTCATTGCTGTTGGGTGATGTGTTGCTCTGCCCTATGGTCGTTGGGATTGAATCTCAACAATAGAGTTTATGCAAACACACTCAGAATTCCATATCCCTAAGTTTCGTAGGTAAGATTATTGCAATCTCGTACTTGGGTAACGGAAACTAATCTACCAAAACTCTAGGACAATTAAAATCGATTAGGCCAGGTTGTTCTAGACTTGCGTAAACAAGCAATTCAGATATAGAACAATCTCTAACAGACACAAGGTATAGACTATTTGTCACCTAACGTTGTGTAACTGAAGAAATTACCGTCCAAGTTTTGTGCAGATATCCATTTGTATTAGGTTATCAACAATTTTAGAGTTTGCGGTTTTAATTCAAATTGCGGTATGTATTTAAAATAAATATCAAGTTTTGTGCTGTATTTCTTCAATTCAAGCTTTAATCTTTCTAGCTCTGCTAGGATGTTCTGCATTCTAGGCACTATCAATATTGGAATATATTTGTTGCTTAGAACCGATATATATAGAAGCTCATTCATGCGGGGTTTATCTACTATTTGATTTGGACAACCATGTTGGTGAAGGGAGATATTGCAGTGCAATTGTTTCCTAAGAAGCTGGCACCTTCCTGGGTGTTTTAAACCCCACTGCACGGCACAGACGGGAGGTTAATCACAGCTGTACCTAACTGAAAACACACAGTTCCTAAATCATTGGAGAGTAGAAAATCGGGGTTGTGCAAGGTACAGTTTCGACGTGACAGTTCGATTGTGTGATTGCTTTAACTACAATGGTCACACCAATTGCTGGTGTCCCTAATTGCATGAGATAATCGACAAGGGCAGGTTATCTGCTTGAACCTCGGGGTAGGGAAAAGTAGGCACAGTTGGCGTAGAAAACGAGCAGCATAACGGACAGTAGTGTGTGTTGCGGTGGAATCGAAGGCGATGAGAGGTTAGGTATTTACAAAGTGTCATCGACTTCTTCGCCGCTTACACGCGGTTTTCACAAGTGGCGGGGATGTTACGGTGATGCTCCCGTACGACGTACGAACCTCACATTTTGAGTCCAGCGCGTGCAGGTCGCGCAGCACAGTGGGCGTGGGACTGCAGTCCTCGAGCACGCCGCGTATGGCTTTTGGAACACTTGAACTGGACACACGGGATAGCGTATCTACCGAAATCTTAGTTTCAGATTCATTCGTTTGCTCTTCGCGTATCGCGTGTAGCACTGCGTCAAGCTCGTCCTCGATAGTTGAGTAGATGGCCTTGGTGAAATCAAGTGTTGGCAACGAGGAATTCATGATTCCTAGGGCGACATCGATTTGTGCAAGTGCGTCGTCAAGTGGGGTGCGTGTCACAAACAGTTCATGTGTGTGAGACCAACTAGCCCTGGGACTCAAATGACTCACCTCTTGCTGAGACAAGGTGAAGGCAGACGTGCTCGGTACATCGAGGGATGTGGTAGTGCGTGGTCGCTTTCGCATATCAGTCGTGGTGAACGTGGAGCTGAGTTGAGGGTCATTGTTTTGGAAAGGAAAGAAGGAAGTTTAGTTGTGCAATAAGTAGAGGATGCATCTTGCGGAGAGTTACGTGCAGGTGACGGTTAGTGAGATGCGTGACTAATGCATGCGTAAATCGTCACGTACACACACACATCCATATCACAATTATTCGTTTGTATCGATGTTTGGTGCGCAAATTATATGCACCACTTAACGGAGACCCGATATTTTCGTGGGCCGTGGTTGGTGCGTCAATTGCCGACTTGTCTTCCGGTGCAGTATTGACAAATAGTGTTTTATTATACGATTGCTGTACTGTACTGTACAGTACAATATTGAAGAGAATTGGGTGTGATTTTAGGGTACGTTACTGAGATTCTTGCTAATTTGAACACACAATTCTTCTGTTAGCATGCGACAGTCAGTTATGTTGGTTGTCATTCGAATGGATTGCATTGCTTCGCTTCCCGTGGCTGGTGCTTAGATTCCAGATGTGTTGCTGCTTTAAATATTGCATGCTATGTGTGTGTAGTGTACTGTAGTGTGTGTGTGCGTGGCTGTGTGCGTGTGGATGAATTGAAAAGAGCGTCACCGCGTACGAGAACGGTGTACTGTACTGTAGGTGTCAGCGGCCGAATGCTCTGAATGACATCGGTTACAGAATGCCTAGATTTTGCAGGACTGTACTTCTGTATATTTTAGGTTAATAGATGAACTCTGAGCTGTAGTCAATGCTTTTAACTGACTCCATTTTGTTGGCACACCTTCTTCCTGGATTGAACTGCTTGATTGTTCAATACTGTATTGAGCTATGTAAGGTAATTCGACCCATTTCACTAGCTGAAGCATCTTAACAGAAATCGGCCTAGCCACCCACCACCAACATACTGTGAAATCACTCCAGTCTTCATTGGATAATATTGTAGTGTACGTTTAACCACCCAATAATCGCTTTGTGTAGGACGAATACAAACCTGTATTCTATGATGTTGTTCTAGGTTCTATTGAAGAGTTCACAATCTTCATTCTTTCACAAAAAAACAGACTTATCCCTGTACGGTACTACGATCCTAACTGACTTACTTTCGTATAGCTTCCACACTCCAGTTGACTCCGAAGGGTATACTGTACTGTACTTCTTTAATACACAGAAAGAATAGAATAGATGTTAGATGGTTCCGTCTAATTTCGATTCATGCCGAAATGCGAGCAGACAGTGAAGTTACAAATTTCTTGTTGTTTTCTACCCCTTTCTCAGCAACATCATTTAGGTAAACAAGACATCCGATTCTTGCGTTCCCCTTCTATACATCATCATCAGGCGTTCCTCGACGCAAATTCACTATTCTGGACGTTATATGATACTTTTCGTGTTTGCAAAAGGTATATCAAATGACAAACCATTCTTTCCCCAATCTATGCTAGTCTATCCATATCTATCGTGATTGACATTCTACAGCAGCCGTTCGAATTAAGAAAATTTTTAGTTTCGTCTTGTATTTCAGACAACCTGTCTCAAATAAGACGCCATTCAGACAAACAGAAGTTGAACTCGGAATGCCATTGATTTTTCTCTTTAACATGTCATGTCTGTAGGGTTGGCTAGTATATTCGGATTGTTTCGACTAGGCTAGATAAATTCAATGACTAATAATCGTTCGTGGTCGTTCTTTAATCGAGGTGGTTTCAAGTTCGTGAACAGGCTACTTTTTTACCACAGAATATTGGATGTCCAACAAATTCTACATCTCGAGATGCATCCGGAAGCACGATAAACATGCTAATATTGTATCGAGATCATCCCACATTTCACCGGACGCAGTTGTCAGTTAGACTTGGCACTCTCGCGATAACCACGATACTGTAGCACAAGTGGAATATGAATGCTGTCAATTTCAATGTTCCATTGCTCAAATTTTTGGTCATCTTTGAAGCCTTCCCATTGAAATTCCTGCAATTCGACGCAGGCACTGGTCATACAGAGTTTGCACATGAAAACTGCGGATCTGGGAAGGTTCAATTTCAAAATTGAAAGATGTAGGAAACTTGCAACTGTTCATAGGAATGCATCTCATGTCAATTCTCGTGAAAAACAATTTTTCAATATCTTCCAATTATGCGTTGGATTATTTCTAAGATATAAATCCATCAACCTTTAATCACGAAAGCTGGACGTTTAATTCGTATGCCCAGCTAAACCAGTACTTTATCTCTTTGTTTCAAAATTAATACGGAAGTAGAACAGGAGTTCTCTTTTCACACTCTGCAAATACATTACTGCACATATGGAGCTGTAAAAAATGTTAACTTCGATTAGGCTACTGTACCTCGACACTTTGATTTATCAGACTCCATTCAGTTTTAGTGCCTTGAGGGTAGATGTATACGGTCAGCACCGCAAAAATGGTTAGTAGGAAATATGGTTTTCGTACACGGTACAAATTTTTCTGCCGGAACATGAACTTACAAGCAAGGTAAATCGCTATCGCTGATGAAAAGTAATGAAGAATTGTATTAGAAAGTTTAGCTACAGGCGACTGATCTTATTTCTTAAAGCAGTTCAGGTTTACTGATGGATATCATGGGTTAACATGCAAGGCGTGCGGTCGTGACAATCCACGCTATGCCGACTCCTAGATTACAAGCAGAAGTATTTATAAGGACTCATCATTCCAATTTACAACGATTAGGCTTTAGTTTCTATCGTGTATTGAAATGAAGAATTTTTTTGATGCAGACGATTTAATATAATATTGCCATGAATACAGGAGAATTGTTGGAAATGATATGTCCATTTTTTGATAGTCAATCGGATTTCCAACAAAACAGCCAATCGAAATCTGGAATTATCACTTGATTTATTCAAAAGCATTTTTCATTGTCAAAATTTTAAATTTATTATGACGACTTGGTTTAATTTGAAATTCTTGAAGCCCAAAACATATAGAAAAGTCACTTAATACAAGCACAATGATTTCTGATATTGAATAAGACAGGGTATATAAATTATTATTTTATACGTTGAGTGTAGAAGTTTTGTAATTATTCTATGAAAAATTACTGACTCGAGTCAGTAATTAGGTATCAGCCGTTCCAGAGTAAGAAACGGGAATATGCTTGGATGAATCTATGTGCTATTACTTGATTTGGGAGTTATAGTGAGTATATATTCGATTATCTAGAAGTTCTGAAGGCAGTTGAAGAATGTCAGTTCGTTTAAAATTGTAGAAGAACTGTGGAAACGATCAATCTGACCAAGAAAAGAAGCATGAAACAACTGAAATTATCGTTTCCAGTGAAAAATTTTTTCAAATAATGAAATCTTCAGAATGCGCCATGTACTAATAACTTAAACCAAAGAATATCAGAAACTGCGAGTTGATGATTGGAATGAGAAAAGTATATTTTGCCTACCGATGAAATAAAGTACAGGATTTTAGGCGAGATTCAAGAAATAATTGCTCGACTAACTTTCATTCAAAAATTAAAGTGTTTATTTATCCTCAAATCAATCATAATAGATGAGGTTTCAAACATCTTCATCAACGAGAAAAATCAATCAAATCGCTGTTTAAAGATACTTTTTGTACTTCTACCAAAATGAAACTGAAAAGAAGTACTAGATGCATAAATTATTTAATTAGAGAATAATTAATGCGACAAATTTTATATGCCGTGTCCTCTAATTATCTATTCTATTCAAGGTGTTAGAACAATTCAAACTTCATGTTGGATTCAGCTTCTAGAAAACTAAAATGAAGAGTGTCGTTGTCGAAGTAAGAATTCTTATCTGATATAAAGCGTAGTGTTTCATTTTATTCTTTTTTTACTAGAGTAAACTTATTGAATACCAAAATTCTGACTTTTGAGTAACTTCTACTAGATAATATGCAGAATTGCTTGGCTTTCATTGAAAATTAGACAGAATGTGACCTGTAGAAACTTTATTTGATTCGCACTTTTTTCGAACTTTTGTTCGGTTCTTAGTCTGCAAAACATTTCTTCTCGCCTTTATACTGTACAAAATTTTTAGAAATGAAAAATCATTTTCATACACTTTTGCCAGAGGTTTTAGATAAAAGCAGCTCGAATTATATGCACGGTACTCTACCGTAATTCTAGAACATTCTATCAGAATTTATGGTTTCTAATCAAGTTCTCTCAACAAAACTGTTGAAGAAAACGAACTTTATCAAATCGGAAAATTATCGGAAAAATTCTAAACGACCCAACCGATATAGCAGACGTTAGTGTATTTTGTGCACAAGTAATATATATTTTTGAGCATCAGAGACATCAAAGATTGTTGTTCTCCTGCTTGTTCTTTATTGTGAAGAACTGAGGATTGAAAAGCACGCAAATTACCCAGATAAACATATCTACTTTTTATTCAACTTCAGATTACTGCCACAAGAATGTCCGATTCAGCCAGCAATAAATATAAGCTGCTATATACGGGCTATATATGCTTTTTCACGTTGTTTCTGACATTCGTTAAAATAATTTTTCTGGATTCGATGTATCTCGTTCTCTTGAACGTTTTTTCTTTCCAAGTTCTCCGAAAACCCTGAATTTTAATAAAATTTCAGTCGATTTCGTCGGTGAATGCGGTACAAACAGGCTGTGATGTTCTAGAATTATGGGACGGTACTGTACATAACATCTCTGGATTTGTTTTGCACCTTTCGGGACAGTCCATTCGAGTTCATATGCAAATTCGCTGATTGCGGCCTTTGTCGGATTTAAATTTGTAGAAAATTCAATTTCGCACGCTGAAACCACAGAAATTCTCTTTCATCACCGACAGTGTTCGGCCTATTCGAAAAATCGAAAAATAATATTCGCCACTGCTCAATAATTTTTGAGATAATCACAAATATTATTGATTACTAGATTTTGGCATGCACAAATACGATGGTGCCTGAATATTGCCTAGATGAACGATCTAACTTGGGATGTTCCTAGTTTCGTACAGGGAGGCATAATAAAAATTTAGAATCAATAATAATGCAAGAAGCGAACCATTACTTGCTTTTCCTTTCTGTCTTTACGTTCCTAATTTCATGAAAGTAATGACTAAATTTATCTTGTGCACAAGTCGCTTGATTAGCTGTACGTGTGCATAATCATGCCGCAGTTACGTGATATTAATCCAGAGTGATCTTTCGAACATTTGATACAATTTTACTAAACGCGTAGTCGTTCGGCTATTGAATTACAGGCATGGACTGCCATTCTAATAAACCAACAGGACTGCTGAACAAATTTTAATCAGTGTACGAAAAGAAAGTTCACAAGAAAGTAAAAACATCACGACTAATTAATTATCTGAACCTTAGTGAAGCGATATTTTCCTGAATCAAGTTACACTGCAGCGATATCAAAGCAAGACGACAGATTTTCTTTTAGAAAGGGTAACAAAGTTGAATGTTGAGATAATGTTCTGCCACAGTACTACTGAGCACTAATGGTGTAAAGTGCCTGCTATTGTGTACGCTCGATCGGTTATGAAGTGCAGGCTGTTGCGTACGCTCGATTTGCAATGAAATTTCCGCTGTTGCGTGCTTTCGACCATCGCCTACACTTGAAACTTATTGTCACGTAAAAATATTGAGTGTCCTCCATATTTTTTGTTGTTTCGCTTACGTCTAGTTTATGAGAATTCCATGGATGTCTGTTCACTCTATGGTTTGATGGTTGCTCATGTAGGTGCGAATCGATTCCCTTTATAATGGGTTTATTTCAGTTTCTTCATGACAAATCTATTTTTTTGACATCAGCTGTTTTCAAGGGATAGTGGTTTCACTACAGCTCAGGCCGATTTATTTTAACCGCCATGCAAGAGTTACATAGAATCTTCAAAGGCAAACGACAATTCATCGAGCTGTTTTGATTTCATGGCTCTCAATTAGAATTTGAATGGGATAGGCAGAGTTATCACTAATTGCACGGGGATGGGTCGGCCAATTTTAGTCATTTTTCATATTTCAATTTTTTAATTCTCAAAGTTTCTGCAAAATCAATTATTTATATTTCGAAAATTGAGCACAGCAAGAATCAGTGATATGTTTAAGTTCGTTTCCTTACCTCTTTTGAGCTTGTTCAACTATGTTCTGGAAAAAATGATTGTGACCTAGCGTCCTGAAAATATTCCACCAATTATTAAAATTTTAAAGTATAAGAATCAAGATGCTTGATGCATAGTAATTGAGTGGAAGTAAAGTAGCTAACATATATGGCTATTCGGAATAATCGGTTGATTTCTTTTCTAGTTCAATTGTCAAACCCGGGAAGTATGGGCTTCTGCAGCTGATCATGCAAAAAAGATGAAACTCATTCACATATCAGATGTTCTGAAATCGTATTGGTTGCATTGAGGCTGAACCAGAAAATCGTCCGAGTTATTG
>JAAUYH010236678.1_pt1 | contig 31513 bp, 28 predicted proteins | sample 7278061 | NCBI WGS metagenome assembly JAAUYH01 (sample SAMN14350203, study PRJNA611818) | marine sediment metagenome | isolation source: surface marine sediment (0.6m) | place: French Polynesia: Moorea | collected 2018-08 | reverse complement strand
GATTCCAACACCGGTGGAATCTTACTTGTATTCAATAAAAAAGCGTTTCCTAAAAGAGAAAAACCAGAAGAAAACATAGATCATATTGTACCTCCTGTAATTGTAAAGCATTACAGAAAGCCGAAATCATAATTTCTTAACGAAGTTAAATTTTTTAACTTCGCTCCATGTCAGATCCACAGCTAGCATTACAGATTAAAACCTTACCCAATTCACCGGGTGTGTACCAGTACTACGATAAAGATGATACTATTTTATATGTGGGTAAAGCCAAGAATTTAAAGAAACGTGTAGCATCCTATTTTACCAAGAATCATGAGTATGGCAAAACCAAGGTTTTGGTAAAAAAAATAGCTTCAGTCAAACACATAGTGGTTGATACTGAATCAGATGCCTTATTGTTAGAGAATAGCCTTATTAAAAAGTACCAGCCCCGGTATAATGTGATGCTCAAGGATGATAAAACTTATCCATGGATTTGCATTAAAAAAGAATCGTTTCCGCGTGTGTTCATGACGCGTAATTTTATTAAAGACGGCTCTGAATATTTTGGACCTTATACTTCTGTGAAGACTGCAAAAGCCCTGCTGTCTTTGATTAAAGAACTATACCCGCTTCGGACCTGCGCTTATGACCTGTCACGAAAAAATATAGAGAGCGGTAAATATAGGGTTTGTCTTGAGTATCATATAAAAAACTGTGCCGGTCCTTGTGAAGGACGGCAACAAGAGTCTGATTATCTTGAAGACGTAAGAGCCATTAGAAATATTATTAAAGGAAACTTCAAGGAATCATTGCAGCGTTTCAATGATTTAATGAATGATTTTGCCATCAATTTAGAGTTTGAAGAAGCCCAAAAGATCAAAGAAAAGATTGATTTATTGGCAAACTATCAAGCCAAATCAACCGTAGTAAATCCCTCTATTAATAATGTAGATGTGTTTTCTATCATTTCAGATGAAAGCTATGCATATATTAACTTTTTTAAGATTGCTAATGGCGCCATCATACAATCGCATACTACCGAAATCAAAAAGAAACTGGAAGAGTCTGACAAAGATTTACTCGAACTATCGATTATAGAAATACGCCAACGTTTCAATTCGCAATCAAAAGAGATCTATGTGCCTTTTGATGTGGAAGTAGGGGATACCATAAAAGTGACCGTACCTAAACTAGGGGATAAAAAGCGCATCGTAGAGCTGTCTACCAGAAATGCTAAGTATTATCGCCAGGAACGGTTTAAGCAGATCAAAATTGTTGATCCAGATCGCCATGTAAAGCGTATTATGGCTCAAATGCAAAAAGATTTACGTTTAAAAGAAGAACCACGACATATAGAATGCTTTGATAATTCGAACATTCAAGGATCCAATCCCGTTGCTTCATGTGTTGTTTTTAAAAATGGAAAACCCAGCAAGAAAGACTATCGCCATTTCAATATCAAAACGGTGGAAGGGCCCGATGATTTCGGTTCCATGGAAGAAGTGGTTCACCGTCGTTATAAACGCCTATTAGATGAAGGCCAGCGCCTGCCGCAATTAATAGTCATAGATGGAGGTAAAGGACAACTATCATCAGCATTGAAAAGTTTAGAAGTTCTGGGGTTACGAGGAAAGATCGCTATTATAGGAATCGCCAAAAGACTGGAAGAAATCTATTATCATGAAGACCCAATTCCTTTGTACCTTGATAAGAAGTCTGAAACCTTAAAGATTATTCAGCAATTGCGTAATGAAGCACATCGTTTTGCGATTACATTTCATAGAAATAAGAGAAGCAAAAGTGCCATCCAAACGGAGTTAGAATTGATTCCCGGAATCGGTAAACAGACAATCTTGACGGTGTTAAAACATTTTAAGTCTGCGAAACGGGTAAAAAAGGCCACCTTCGACGAGTTAGCGAAGGTAGTCGGAAATGATAGAGCCCATAAAATATTTAACTTTTACAATCCTAAATAATGCCCTACATTTATAGAAAAATTGGTTGATGCGGGGTATACTATTTTTTCTTTGCTTTACTGCTTTTTCTGCTGTTTTTTCCCAAAGTAATCTTTTGGAAAAGGATGACTTAAAAGTTGGCCTGGTATTAAGTGGAGGCGGTGCCAAAGGTTTCGCACATGTCGGAGCCTTAAAAGTATTGGAAAAAGCCGGTGTACGAATTGATTATATTGGCGGTACCAGCATGGGTGCTATTATCGGCGCATTGTACTCTTCAGGATACCGTGCCAATGAATTAGATTCTATTTTGCATTCTTACGATTTTACGGAATTGATGCAGGACAATCTGCCCAGAAGAACACTATCTATCTACGAAAAAGAAAATACGGAAAAATATTCCATTACCTTGCCAGTAAAAAGTGGAAGTATAGGCCTGCCCAGAGCTTTGTCTAAAGGACAAAACGTTTTTAATGAGCTATCAAAACTCACCGAACATATTCATGCTGTTGATGATTTTTCACAATTGCCAATTCCGTTTTTTTGTGTTGCTACCAATCTTGAAACAGGCGATGAGGTCATTCTCGAAACAGGATTTTTACCCGAAGCTGTAAAAGCAAGTGGCGCATTTCCTACCCTCCTGGATCCGGTTGAAATTAATAACAGATTGTTGGTAGATGGCGGCGTTGTAAACAATTTTCCAACGGATATCATGCGTAAAAAAGGTGTTGATATAGTGATTGGTGTGGATGTACAAGACAAGTTAAAAGTCAAAGGTAATTTAGACTCAGCACCCACTATCGTGATGCAGATTGTCAATTTTCAGATGTATGAGAATGAACAGCTCAAAAAAGAGCTAACAGATGTTTATGTGCATCCCGATATAAGCAATTATACCGTGGTTTCATTTGATGACAAAACAGCCATCATTCAATCGGGTGAAGATGAAGCCCAAAAACAATTTTCGAAATTTAAGGAGATAGCGAATAGGCAAAAACAAGATGGCTTGATTGCTTCTGATGTGATCCGCTTAAAGCGGAGTAACTTACAGATAGATAATGTGATCATAAAAGGGCTTAAGAATTATACGAATGAATATATATTAGGAAAACTAGGGATCAAAAAAGGAGAGCCTTTGACATACGATGAATTCTCAAAAGGAATTGACCAACTGTCAGCTACCAAAAATTTTAAAAGTATCCAGTATAAATTTGTTGACAGTAGGAGGGTGGAATTTAAGCTGGAAGAAAGCGAAATATCTTCATTTGTAAAGATAGGAGCCCACTTTGATGACCTTTATAAAACAGCAGCATTGCTCAATATTACTTCGAAACACTTATTATTCGATAATGATGTTATCTCAGCTGATTTGATATTGGGTGATAATATTCGATATAATTTAGACTATTTCATAGACAATGGCTTCCATTGGAGTTATGGCATCAGATCACGGTACAATCATTTCGACAAGGGGATTTTCAAAAGTACGTTCGAGCCTTTAGATGGATCTGAAATGGACACAAAAGAAAGGACGAAATACAATGATTTTACAAATCAGATCTTCGTGCAATCAGCGATCTCAAATGCAGTGGCAATACGATTGGGTGCCGAAACGAAATACTTACGCATTTTTACCGAAAGCGTGACCAATAATGAGGAAATCAAAAATTTTTATGACAATAGTACCTATGGTAATGCTTTTGCCGAATTACGCATAGATACGTATGATAAAGCACTCTTCCCTAAAAAAGGATTCTTTCTGGATGTAAATTATAAAGGATACCTGGTACTGATCAATGATAATGGTATTACCAATAATTTTACACCCTTTACTCAGTTGAAAGGAAAACTGGGGTTTGCCCACACATTTAAAGACAAGCTTACAGCCCAATTGATTTCTGAAGCAGGGATTACTATTGGTGAAAATTCAAATAGAGTCCATAACTTTCATTTAGGCGGAAATAATGAAAATTTCATTAATAATTTTACAAGTTTTTATGGGTATGATGTCGGTGATTTAAGTGGACAAGGCTATTTAAAGTCAGCCATGACTTTGCGCTATGAATTATTTAAGAATAACCACCTTTCATTTACAGCGAACGCTGCCAGGGCCGAAGAAGATATTTATAATGACGGGCGGCTTTTTGAAAATACAAGGCTAGGTTACGCGGTTGGGTATAGTATAGAATCTTTCTTAGGGCCTCTTGAGATAAAATATACCTGGTCGCCTGATACTTCTAACAATATTTGGTTTTTCAATGTGGGATTTTGGTTCTAGATCCAAAACCCCACATTTACTGTTGCTAACCAAACAAACTCTTTATTTATTTAATGCTAATTCAGGTTCTACCACTTCAATGTCTTTGGCGACACTTCGGCTGCGGATCCACATTTTTAGCTTTGTAGCTAGGAAAAATAAAATCGGTACTACGATCAAGGTGAGAAAGGTGGCAATAATCAATCCATAGATAACAGTTTTTGCCAATGGCCCCCAAAAGATGACATTATCTCCTCCGAAATAAATGTTAGGATTGAATTGACTGAACAAGGTGAAAAAGTTGATATTGAAACCGGTGGCCAATGGTATCAGCCCTAAGATGGTTGTAATGGCCGTCAATAATACGGGGCGAAGACGTGCTTTTCCACCTCTAATAATGGCTTCGCTTAAATCATCTTTCTCAAGATAATCTTGCTCACTTATATTTTCCGTTACCTTTTTTCGATCGATTAAAAGTTGGGTATAATCCAATAACACCACTCCGTTGTTCACAACAATACCTGCCAAAGAAATAATACCCATCATGGTCATCATGATTACAAATGGAGCTCCACTTATTATGAGTCCTCCAAATACCCCTATTAAGCTTAGAAAAATAGCCAGCATAATGATGGCGGGCCTCGAAACCGAGTTGAATTGAAATATTAATATAAAGAAGATGAGACCCAATCCTGTAAAGAAAGCACCCATTAAAAATGCCATTTGCTTATTTTGCTCTTCAATTTGGCCAGTGTAGTCTATTTTCACCGTGCTTGGAAGTCTTGTGAAATTTTTCATTTCACTTTGAATTTGTGCCACTACAGCCGCAGCATCTGTAAAGCCAGGGGCCAATGCAGAATAAACCGTGACGACACGCCTCACATCTCGATGCTTAATAGCACTAAAACCTGAGTTGTTTTTTTGATTGGCAACCGCTGATACAGGTATTTCTCTAAGCTGGCCAGAAGCCTGGTCTCTGAATGTTATGTTCTGATTGAAAATGGCACTGGTATTGCGCTTGTCTTCTTCATTAAAGCGCACATAGATGTCATAGTCATCGCCACCTTCTTTGTAAACACCGGCCTTTGCTCCAAAAATAGAATTGCGTAATTGTTGTCCCACTTGTCCCGCGCTAACACCAAGTTCGCCAGCTTTTTTGCGATCTACTTGAACCAGCATGGCAGGTTTTGATTTATTGACGTCAATCTTTATTTCGTCAACACCAGGAATGTTCTTTGAATTAAGAAAATTACGCATTTCTTCGGCGACATTGATGAGCTCGTCATAGTCTCGACCTTCCAATTCTATGTTTATCGGATAGCCCGCTGGCGGGCCTACCGCATCCTTTTCAACCGAAATGGTAACACCGGGATACACATCTTTTAGGTCTTCCTGAATGCGCTGAAATAGCTCTTCGCTTTTCGCCCCTTTTCGATATTTAAATTCGCGCATTGTGGCGGTAATCTTACCTCTGTGGGGCATTTCGGCTGCAGACCCCCCTTCGGTTTGAGGATTTCCTGCCCCTTCTCCAACCTGCGAAACAGCGCTCTCTGTTAAGAAGTTATATTCGCCATCCATATATTTAGGGTCGTTCACCAATTCATAGAAGCGCCTTTCAATTTCATTCGTGATGTTGTTAGTTTTTTCGATATCTGTTCCCTGTGGATATTCGATATACGCAATGATCTGATTGGGTTTGTTGTCAGGGAAAAATTCTACTTTCGTTCGTTGACTTCCTATAGAAGCACCAAATCCACCAAAAGCTATAAAAAGTAATAAGACTGTTCCGATGGATACCGCATACGGCCTCCATCCTGTTAAAGCAGATCGCAAGAGACGCTCATAGAAACGCTCCCATCTGGGTAAAATTTTGTTCTGGAAAGTATTGGCCCAGCTTCTTAAAAATAATCGGTATCCCCAGAGGAGAACAGCTGTGGTAACCATTAAAGAACCCAAGGCTCTGTAGGCCCCTCCAAAGATCATAATCAGCACACCAAAACCTAGTAGAATTGCAGTGATGCGAATCATTCTATTCAGTGGCATTTCCTGGTCTTCAGTTTTCATAAATTGAGACACCATGACCGAGTTAAAGAAAATTGCCACGAATAATGAAGAACCAAGAACTACCGAAAGTGTAACAGGGAAATAGATCATGAACTGCCCCATAACACCCGGCCATAATCCAAGTGGAACAAACGCCGCTACAGTTGTTAAAGTCGATACAATGATAGGAAAAGCAATTTCACCAATACCTTTTTTGGCCGCTTCTATACGAGGCATGCCCTCATCCATAAGTCGATACACATTTTCAACGACTACAATACCATTATCGACCAGCATACCTAGCCCCATAATTAAACCAAATAAGATCATCGTGTTCATGGTGTATCCAAAAGCACTCAAAATGGCTAATGACATGAACATGGACATAGGTATAGCGAAACCTACGAACAAGGCATTTCTAAATCCTAAAAAGAACATGAGTACGGTGACAACCAGTATGACACCGAATATGATGTTGTTTACCAAGTCATCAACCTGTCCGATGGTTTTTGATGACTGATCGTTTGAGATGCTAACGAGCAAGTCTTGCGGGAATACATTTTGAACGGCATTTTCCTTAATCAATGCAATTTTTTCAGCAGCCGCGACCATGTTTTTACCAGAACGCTTTTTGACGTCAAGCATGACCACAGGAGCCCCGAACTCACGAGCGTACGTAGTGCGCTCTTTTTCCTTAAAGCTCACATCGGCAATGTCTTTCAGGTAAATAGGGTTATTATTCTCAGATTTTACGACAAAATTCTCAAGTTGAGAAGGAGCATCTACCTCTCCTACAATGCGAATGGTACGACGTTGACCACTGGTGACGAGATTTCCGGCAGACATGGTCATATTACCATTACTTATGGCATTAATTACATCGCTGAAGCTCACCTGGGCGGCCATCATTTTATAGATATCTACGGCAACCTCAACTTCTTTTTCCTGAGCACCCCGAATGTCGACTTTTTTAATTTCGGGTAAATCCTCAATTTCATCTTGCAAGTATTCACCAAATTCTTTGAGCCTTTGAACCGGGTAGTCACCAGAGATATTAATGTTCAAAATAGGCATTTCTTCAGACATGCTCAATTCAAAAACATTGGGTTCCACTTTTGCACCGTTAAAGGTTGGCCAATCTTCACTGGAAGTTTCTGAGTCGACCTCATCTTTTACTTTTTGTTTCGCCTCATCAACGGTAATATTTTCATCAAACTCAACAATAACCATAGAATAATCTTCTTGAGAAGTAGAAGTGATTTCAATGACATTACTTACCGTCTTTAATTTATCTTCCAGCGGGTCGGTGATTAATTTTTCAATGTCTTCCGCGGTGTTCCCTGGAAACAAAGAGCTGATATAAATTTTAGTCTCACGTATCTCGGGAAAATTTTCTCTAGGCATACTGAAAAATGCAGAAATACCTAAGTATAAGATAACGACAATGAGCACATACATGGTCGTTTTATTGTTAATGGCCCATGACGATAATCCAAACTCTTTGTCGACTTTTTTCTTTTGTTTTGCTGTCATAACTTGAACTTTTTACTTTGGTATGTTACTCGGCGACTTTTTCTTCGAGAATCCGTACTTGCTGATTGTTTTTCACACTCCGCGCACCTTCTTTTATGATTTCAGCTCCATTCGCTAACCCTTTTAATACTTCAATTTCATCGCCCTGCGTTTTTCCGGTTTCGATAACTACGCGCTTGGCTATTCCCTGCGTATAACCATTAACCTTTTGAACACTATCTACAACAAAAATATATTGTTGCCCTTGGGCATCCTCAGAAATAATACTTTGTGGAATTAATAATGCGTTTTCATTTGTGTAATCATTAATTTTAAGCTTGGCGGTTAGATTGGGTTTTATGGTTCTATCTTTATTTGGGATGCCCACTTCAACTTTAAATGTTCTGTTGTTTGGATTGATAAAGTTTCCCGCTTGACGTACACGCGCATCGATTGACTTTCCCAGAACCGGAAATTCTACCGCCACTTTTTTACCCCTGGTTACATTCGTGATATAGCTTTCAGGAACATCAGTCTCAATATACATATTGTTCAGGTTCACAATTCTGAACACTTCAGAGCCCTGGCCTGGCGTGACAACGGTGCCTTGTTCCTTAATAACATCATCTATAACACCGCTAAAGGGAGCTCTAATACTCGATTTCGCCAATTGACTTTTTAATTGTTTTAAGGCATTTTCTTGAGATTCAAAACTAGTCTTGGCTTGTAAATATTGAATTTCACTACCAATCTTTTGGTCCCACAAACGTTTTTGACGATCATAGGTTGTTTTGGCTAAGGCCATTTGGGCTTCCATTTGAGCCACCTGGCTGCTTAATCCCCCATCGTCAATGCTTGCAAGCAATTGTCCTTTTACCACTTTTTGCCCTTCCTTCACATAAACCCTTAGAAGTGTTCCTGGCATTTCAGGATAGATCAATACATTTTGTTTCGTTTGCACATTACCTTGCAATTCAAGAAAATGATAAAATACTTTTTCTGAGGCTTTGAACGTGGTGATCAAAGGTATTTTTTGAGTTGGGTCCAACTCAGCAATTTTATCATCTAGAAGCCTTAATTGCTCGGCAATTTCCTGTTGTTGAGCAACGATTTCAGTTCGCTTTGTGCGAATCGTTTCCAGGTTACCTTCAGAAATAATAGTTTCAACTGACTGCTGATCATTTCCACCACAAGAAGAAAGAATTATGGTTGCTGTTAAAATTGAATAAATTTTTTTCATTTCTGATCTTATTTTAATGGAATATTTAATGCGTTTTCTAGTTTAGCTTTGTTGGCAATTATGTCTAATACCGATTGTAAATAATTGTTTTGCTCACCATACAATTGATTTCTGGCTTGCAGTAAATCAATACTGGTGGTTACACCTTCATCGAACTTTATTTTTTGTTTTCTCTCAATGCGTTCAGCCAATTCGAGATTTTTCTTGGCAGTCTGATAATTCTCAATACTTAATTGATAGTTGCTGCGTGCCTGCTCTTCTTGGAGGTTCAATCGCTGTACTGTTTCTTCCAAACGAATATCTGCAGTCTCTAAAGCAATCTTCGCCTGCTGCGTTTTGGCACTTCTTCCTAAACTGCTAAAAATAGGAACGTTTAACCCCACACCAAATACCGAGGTCGGAATCCACTGTTGTGAAGAATCGAAAAAAGAGAATGAATTCGAATTCGCCAAGCTTGAATAATTGATGAAGGCATTTAATTGTGGTAGTGCTCTACTCTTTTCAAGTTTAAGGAGCAGTCTGCTACTCTCGCGGTCGTTTTCGGCAATCTTATAATCAATATGATCACTTAAATTGAACGCGGTTGATAGTAACTGTAAATCGGTATGACTTACAACCAAATCATCTAAGGTATCGGTTAAGGTCAATTTGGTATTGATCGCACTTCCTAAAGAAAGGTTTAATAACTTATAGGCGATTTCTTTATTTCTATCGGCATTTCGTTGCTGAGCGATAATATTACCTTGTGTAATTTCAAACTGTTCAACGGTTTCTAATTCGGTCAGGCCATTCTTATAACCTTCTTGAGCGCCCTTAAGCTGTCGATTTACCGTTTTTAAGTTGCGTCTTAAAATTTCAATACGCTCTTCTGCAACCAACACATTACCGTAGGCATTGATGACCGCCTCTCTTGTAGCAAGTTCTGTTTTCTCTTTGGCTTGCTCTGTAATTTTTAAAAAAGTTTTGGCTGATTGAAGGCCAACTATATAGGAGCCGTCAAATAATAGTTGTTCCAAAGTAACGGTGCCGGTGATATTATGTCTCGCACCAAAATCTATGGTACCGTCTTGGTCGAAATCAACTCCCGGAAATTGCTGTTTCAAATTATTCGTATAATCCACTCTTCCATTAATTTGGGGAAGACCTATCGTAGTTGTTTCCCATTTTCTTTTGATGGCCGATTCGATGTCATTTTTAGCAACTTTGGTATTATAACTGTTTTTGATTGCATAGTCAATCGCCTCTTTCAATGACAAGTTCATCTCACTTTCTTGAGAAAATATGTTAGAAATTGACAATAAAAACACTAGAAGGAATAGTCTTTTCATTATAATGATTGATTAACGTTTATAAATTGATTTAAAATTTCTAAGCCCTTTTCGGTAACAATGGCCCTCAGGTGATACTCTAAATAACTTTCCATCAAATAGTCACTGCTGAATTCATTCCTCGGAAAAATAGTTTCATCCTTAATACCGGTCATACCATTAAAATACATGCGTGAAATAAAACCTACATCTATACTTTGTCTGAACAGCCCTGTTTCTACTCCTTTCTGTAAGCTTTCCTGAACAGACTCATGCATCACCTCAAACTGTTTAAGGCGCAATATATCATGAATCTGTGGGTAATATTTCTTTAATTGATGCCAGGGTGATGCTTTCTCATTCTTCAGATGGTTCATCACAAACATCTTAATGTCATATAATTCTTCTATCGGATTATTTGAAGCATCGCATATGTCATCAATACCATCGCAGATGGTGTCAAAAAGAGAAAAAGTGACAGCTTCAACCAGCTGGGTTTTATTTTTGTAATGGGTATAAATGGTCTTCTTTGATATACCCATCTCATGTGCAATATCATCCATGGTCACACTTTTGAAACCAAGTGAAAGAAACATATCCCCTGCTTTATTTAAAATTTTGTCCTTCATAAATAAGGGGCAAAAATAAGATGGAAACTTTAAAAACAAAAAAAGTTTCCAAAGTTTTACAAAAATTTAACATTTGCATCAAATTGTTCAATTTGATTCCATTATTTTTACAAAAATTTAATCTCTTGAACATAGAAAAGTACCGCGAAGTTTTTTTAAATCACCTAAAGTCCAAGGAATTTGTAAAAGAACCTGAAGGTTTATACGAACCAGTGGAATATATACTCAATTTAGGAGGCAAGCGTTTACGTCCGGCCTTAGTATTAATGAGTTGTGAGTCTTTCGGATCTGATGTAACCAAAGCTTTAGATGCAGCTCTGGCTGTTGAGGTTTTTCACAACTTTTCATTGATTCACGATGACATTATGGATGAGGCCCCCTTGAGAAGAGGAAAGCAAACAGTACATAAAAAGTGGAACCTAAATACGGGTATTCTCTCTGGCGATGCCATGATGATTATGGCATATCAGTTATTTGAAAACTATGAATCACAGAAGTTTAAGGCATTGGCTGAATTATTCAGTAAAACGGCCTTGCAGGTATGTGAAGGCCAGCAATATGATATAGATTTTGAAACCAGAAACGATGTGTCATTAGCTGAATACTTAAAAATGATCACTTATAAAACAGCGGTATTAGTTGCGGCATCTTTGAAAATGGGAGCTATCGTCGCAAATGCGACCGAACACGATGCTGACAACATTTACGAGTTTGGGCTAAATCTAGGAATTGCTTTTCAACTTCAGGATGACTTTTTAGATGTTTTTGGTACTGCTGATTTTGGAAAACAAATGGCCGGTGATATCATAGAGAATAAGAAAACATGGTTATATATTAGAACCTTAGAGCTTGCTGATACCAGTGATAAACAGCGTCTTGAAGATATATATAAGTCTCACGATATGAATTCAAATGATAAGATAACTGAAGTAGTTTCTTTATTTCAAAAATACCAAGTTGATGATTTGATTAAAGAGGAAATAGAGCGTCATACGAATAAAGCATATGGCTATTGTGATACTAATTCGATGGCTGAAATATATAAAGATGGATTCAAGAGTTTAGCTCAAGAGTTAATGCACCGCACTGTTTAGCTTATTTTTGCAATTAATCATTGTAGGAAACATAAATAATTGGTAATATTGCATCCCATTTTGGACCCATAGCTCAGTTGGTTAGAGCACCTGACTCATAATCAGGGGGTCGAAGGTTCGAGCCCTTCTGGGTCCACAGTTGAAGGTAATAGTTAGAAGGGTGAGAATTGTATTCCAAGTTTTGTCTTAGCCTACGTATTAGCAACACAGAATATTCTGGAGAATTAAACTTATCTTACAACTAAAAGTCATATATTAGCTTTTAAAGGATTAAAAAATTTATATATTTGCAATTAATTAGCTAATTGAGCGTTAGTTGTTAAGTAAAAAGGGGAAGTTTTATGCTTAAAAAGAGAATCATCTTATTTTTAATTGTTGCGCTGTCATGGTCGTTAAGTGCTGTCGCCCAACCTTGTCCTCCCTCTAATCCTGGGGGTCCATGCCAGCCTCCTGGAAAGCCTATTGATGGAGCTTTAGGAATACTATTAGTGGTTGGAGCCGCTTATGGTATCAAGAAACTAAGAGAAAATAACGAGTAGGTTTTATTTTCTTAAGAGTCTGTTTACATATTTTCCGATAACATCAAATTCCAAATTTACCGTATCGTTTACTTTCAATTGGTGAAAGTTTGTATGATGATATGTATAAGGTATGATAGCCACACTAAAGCTATGCTCTTTAGAATTAACAACGGTTAAACTGACCCCATTGACGGTAATTGATCCTTTTTCTATCGTAATATTATTTAAATTATGATCATACTCGAACGTAAAGATCCAACTCCCATCTACTTCTTCAATATGTGTACAGACTGCAGTTTGATCTACATGCCCTTGAACAATATGACCGTCTAACCTGTCACCCAATTTCATGGCACGTTCTAGGTTTATTTTTGAGCCTTTTTCAAGGCTGCTAAAATTGGTCTTCGCCAGGGTTTCATCAATGGCGGTAACGGTATATGTATCACCTGAAACAGCAATGACTGTCAGGCAAACACCATTATGCGCAACACTTTGATCAATCTTTAATTCATCAGTAATGGTACTTTTGATATCTATGTGCAAGTTATTAGCTTCTTTTTGAAGCGCTGTTACTGTACCAATTTCTTCAATGATTCCTGTAAACATTTTGTTATCTTAAACTATTTAATAGTACCGACAAATTCATTAACTTTTGTTACTTTCGCTCAACAGATAAACTGTGAGTAGACGCCTTCAAAAGTAAAAATTATAGCTGAGTTAGATGAACAAAATTGATAAAATTAAAGTAGGTATATCCAGTGGAGATATCAACGGTATAGGTTTAGAAGTGATTCTAAAAACTTTTGAAGATAATCGCATGTTTGATTTTTGCATACCTGTTCTGTTTTGTCAAAATAAAGTGGTTTCAGTTCATAAAAAAGTACTGGGTAAAGAAGGATTAAAACTAAATGCAATTAACTCCCTGGATAAGATTGCCAATAATAAATTAAATGTGCTCAATGTTTCAAATGAAGACGTAACTGTTGAACTGGGTAAGGAAACCAAGCAAGGAGGTAAATACGCACTTTTGTCATTGCAAGCAGCAGCTAAGGCGTTCAAAAGTAATAAGATTGATCTGTTGGTGACGGCACCTATCAATAAGAATGCCATCCAATCTGAAGCCTTCAGTTTTAAAGGACATACCGAATATCTTGAAGATCAGTTTGACGGCAAGAGTTTAATGATCTTAATGACAGACGAGTTGAAGATTGGCTTAATCACAGGACATATACCTATAAATAAAGTGGCTGATACCATTACCCCAGAACTGATTAGTGCTAAAGTAGATATCTTACACAATTCTTTAAAGCAAGACTTTGGGATCACCAAACCTAAGATAGCAGTACTAGGTTTGAACCCACATTGCGGAGATCATGGCGTAATTGGTAGTGAAGACGATAAAATAGTGAAGCCAACTTTGGAGAAGATACAGGAACAAGGAAAACTGGTCTATGGTCCTTATGCTGCAGATAGTTTTTTTGGCTCAGAATCATATAAAAAATTTGATGGTGTTTTAGCAATGTATCACGATCAGGGATTGGGCCCTTTCAAAACCTTGTCTTTCGGGGAGGGTGTGAATTTCACCGCAGGCTTGTCCATTGTCAGAACCTCGCCGGATCATGGTACGGCTTATGAGATTGCTGGTAAAAATCAAGCCAACCACCACTCCTTTAAAGAGGCGGTTTTTACTTCGATTAGTATCTATAAAAAAAGGAGTGAATACCTTGAGTTAACCGCCAATAGATTGCAAGTGAATGGTAAAACTAAAAATTAATATTTTTTAGTCAGATATCTAATTATTTTTTATCTTTGCGCGCTCAAATTGGTGTTGTTTGGAAATAGATAAATTATTTAGCATTCCTTTTACAGGATTAAAAGAAGGAAAACATCAGTTTAGTTATAATATAGAGAATGCGTTCTTTGAGTCGAATCCTTATGAAGAAATTTTAGGTGCACAGGTGACTGTAGACCTAGATTTTGTGAAAAAAAGCACGCTAATGGAATTAGGTTTTCGTGCTAAAGGAATTCTAAATGTTGCTTGTGACCTTACGAATGAGCCCTATGATGAAGCTATTGATACATCATTGAACCTCTTAGTAAAGTTTGGTGATTTTTATAATGATGAAAATGAGGATGTTTTAATTATTCCACATTCTGAAAATCAACTTAATGTGGCGCAGTTCATTTATGAAATGCTGGTACTTGCGGTGCCTATTAAAAAAGAACATCCAGGTATCGCAGATGGAACATTGCAATCTGACATACTAGAAAAACTCGAAGAATTACAACCTAAAGAACATAATAATAGTCAAGATACTGACCCGAGATGGTCGAAATTAAAAGACTTGTTGGATAATTAAATACGTATAACGATGGCACATCCTAAAAGAAAAATATCTAAAACAAGAAGAGATAAAAGAAGAACACATTATAAAGCTTCTTCACCTCAGATTGCAGTTGACCCTACAACAGGTGAAGCACATTTATATCATAGAGCTCATTGGCACGAAGGTAAATTATATTACCGTGGTCAGGTAGTTATTGATAATACTGAAGCAGAAGCTTAATAGTTAAAAATTCAATATAGCCAAGAACCCTCATTTTTGAGGGTTTTTTTTATGTTTTGTGTTAAAAATGGCCAAAAAACGGCTTTTTTTAATCAAAAACCGAAATAATTTTTATTACTTTGAACCCACTTTTTACCAAAAATTAGGTTTAAAAATTTATAGTAACCAATTAATATGAGTAAGACTACAGCAGCCATAACCGCCGTAGGAAAATACCTCCCAGAATACATACTTACAAACCAAATTCTGGAAACTATGGTAGACACGAATGACGAGTGGATCACTACCAGAACTGGAATCAAAGAACGTAGAATTTTAAAAGAAGACGGAAAAGGATCTTCATTTATGGCCATAAAAGCTGCTGAAGATTTAATCGCAAAATCGAATCTAGATCCTAAAGAAATTGATTTAGTGATTGTAGCTTCTGCAACACCTGATATGCAGGCGGCATCTACGGCAGCATTTGTAGCTTATAAAATAGGGGCGACAAATGCTTTTTCTTTTGATGTGGATTCGGCTTGTTCTAGTTTTTTATATGGTATATCAATTGCTTCAAGCTTCATTGAATCGGGTAAGTATAAGAAAATAGTGTTGATAGGTTCAGATAAAAATTCATCAATGATCGATTATGAAGATAGGGCTACCTGTATCATTTTTGGAGATGGAGCCGGTGCCGTGTTATTCGAACCGAACGAAGAAGGCCTTGGAGTTCAGGATGAATATTTGAGGACTAATGGAGAAGGACGGGAATTCTTACAAGTAAAAAAAGGAGGATCGGTTTATCCATTAAAAAAGGGTGAGGTTTTTGGAAAAGAAGAGGGCTATTTTGTAAAGCAAGAAGGCCGAACAGTGTTTAAGAATGCGGTTTTTAATATGGCTGATGTAAGTGATCGAATTATGAAACGAAACAATCTTTCGAAAGATCAAGTTTGGTTAGCAGCGCATCAGGCAAATAAACGAATTATTGACGCCACAGCAGAACGAATGGAATTAGATGGGTCTAAAGTCATGGTAAATATTGATAAATATGGCAATACAACATCGGCGACTCTGCCATTGCTGCTAAATGATTACGAAAACCAACTCCACAAAGGAGATCATATAATTTTTGCCGCTTTTGGTGGAGGCTTCTCATGGGGAGCCATTTACCTAAAATGGGCATATAATTCATAATTTAAGAACTAACAACTAACTCTATAATAAAATGGATTTAAAAGATATTCAGAATCTAATCAAATTCGTGGCTAAATCAGGCGCCAGCGAAGTAAAATTAGAAATGGAAGACGTTAAAATTACGGTCAAGACCGGCACGGGTAAAACAGAAACCACTATTGTTCAGCAAGCGCCGGTTGCACAAGTACCTGTAGCTCCCGTTGCCGCACCAGTACCTGTCGCACAAGAGACCCCTGCCAAAACAGATGCTCCTGCTGAAGACGACTCTAAATATGTAGTGATAAAATCCCCGATTATCGGTACCATGTACAGAAAACCTTCACCAGATAAACCAATGTTTGTGGAAGTAGGAAGTAAAATTAATGTGGGCGATACGGTATGTATCATAGAGGCTATGAAGCTTTTTAATGAAATTGAATCTGAAGTGGCCGGTACGATTGTAAAAATTCTAGTTGATGATGCTTCGCCCGTAGAATTTGATCAACCCCTGTTCTTAGTTGATCCCTCATAATTTCTTGTCGAATTAAAATCAGAAATTATGTTTAAGAAGATATTAGTCGCCAATCGTGGCGAAATCGCCCTTCGTGTGATTCGTACCTGTAAAGAAATGGGTATCAAAACTGTTGCGGTATATTCAACTGCCGATGAAGAGAGTTTACATGTTAAGTTTGCTGATGAAGCCGTTTGTATTGGCCCACCACCAAGCAGCGAGTCGTATTTAAAGATTTCGAATATTATAGCAGCCGCGGAAATTACGAATGCAGATGCGATACATCCCGGTTATGGGTTTTTGTCTGAAAACGCGAAGTTCTCGAAGATTTGTGAAGAGCATGGCATTAAGTTTATTGGTGCTTCTGCAGAAATGATCTCGAAAATGGGAGATAAGGCAACCGCCAAAGCTACGATGAAAGCGGCAGGTGTACCATGTGTTCCGGGAAGCGATGGGATTATTGCGAATTATGACGAATGTGAAAAGTTAGCAGAAGAAGTTGGCTATCCAGTGATGTTAAAGGCTACGGCCGGTGGTGGTGGAAAAGGAATGCGCGCCGTCTGGAAAAAAGAAGACCTTAAGGACGCCTGGGATTCTGCCAGACAAGAATCAAAGGCCGCATTTGCCAACGATGATATGTATATGGAGAAGCTTATCGAAGAGCCTCGACATATCGAAATTCAGGTCGTAGGCGATTCTACCGGAAGAGCCTGTCATCTTTCTGAGCGCGATTGCTCTGTGCAACGCCGCCATCAAAAATTAACAGAAGAGGTGCCATCACCATTTATGACCAGTGCACTGCGAAAGAAAATGGGTGAAGCAGCTGTAAAAGCAGCAGAATATATAAAATATGAAGGTGCAGGTACGGTAGAATTTTTAGTAGATAAGCATAAGAACTTCTACTTTATGGAAATGAATACACGTATTCAGGTGGAACATCCAATTACTGAACAGGTCATCGATTTTGATTTGATTCGTGAGCAAATATTAGTTGCCGCAGGCGTGCCTATTTCTGGAAAGAATTATACACCTAATTTACATTCAATAGAATGCCGTATTAATGCTGAAGATCCATTTAATGACTTTAGGCCTTCCCCAGGAAAAATTACCACGCTGCATGCACCCGGTGGCCATGGTGTACGATTAGATACGCATGTGTATGCGGGCTATATCATTCCACCAAATTATGATTCTATGATTGCGAAGTTGATTACTACGGCACAGACGCGAGAAGAAGCAATCAATAAGATGAAACGCGCATTGGATGAATTCGTGATTGAAGGTATTAAAACTACCATTCCGTTCCATAGGCAGTTAATGGACCATCCAGATTATTTAGCTGGTAATTATACCACAAAGTTTATGGAAGACTTTGAAATGCAATCAGAATACGAGTAAATTTCAAATTATAACAAATAGTAAAGGATATGATGTTTTCGTATCCTTTATTTTTTTATTTTTATTTCAAAGTTTAAGAAATGAAAGAAAAGACCTTACATATTGACGGTATTGACAAGATCATCTTAAAGAACTTGATGCGTGACGCTCGAGCACCTATTTTGAGCATTGCTCGTGAGGTAGGTATTTCGGGTGCTGCTATCCATCAGCGTTTGCGTAAGCTGGAAAAATCGGGTTTGTTAGCAGGTTCTAAGTTTATTATTAATCCGAAAGTACTAGGTTACAAGACCTTGGCTTTTGTAGGAATTTTTTTAGATGCTGCAAGTACCTATAAAGAAGCTGTAAAGCGGTTAAAAGAAATAGATGAAGTCGTTGAAAGTCATTATACGACAGGAAATTATGCCATTTTCGTAAAAATACTTTGTAAAGATAATGAGCACTTAATGTATGTACTGAATAAACAGCTTCAATCAATTAAAGGAGTATCGAGAACAGAAACTTTCATCTCATTAGAACAGCAAATAGACCGCCAAATCAAGATATAGAAAATCCCGCCGAAGCGGGATTAAGATTTTGAGAACCTCTGGTTATTAGTCCCTTCCCAGAATTGCAAAAGCCCAGTAAAGAAGCATTGCAAGAGAACCAATGGCCGCGACTAAATAGGTTCGGGCGGCCCATTTTAAGGCGTCTTCAGAACCTTTGAATTCTTCCTGGCTTACCATATTTTTATTCTTTAGCCAAGCTAAGGCCCTATTACTTGCGTCATATTCTACTGGTAAGGTAATAAAACTAAATGCCGTACCCAGTGCCATAGCAACTAATCCGGCAAGAGCAATAGTGAGACCAATACCGCCTGATCCGGAAGCAGCTCCAAGCACAAGACCACCAATAATCAAATAGTGCGAGAAGTTTGAAGTGATACTTACTACGGGTACTAATCTGGAACGCATGGTCAACCATTCATATGACCTGGCATGCTGCACGGCGTGACCCACCTCATGAGCCGCCACGGCAGCAGCAGCAGCGTTACGTTGATTGTAGACACCTTCACTAAGGTTCACTGTTTTGTTTTTCGGATTATAATGGTCTGTTAACATACCAGGTGTTGAAATAACTTTTACGTCGCTAATACCATGGTCTGCCAACATCTTTTGAGCAATTTCTGCACCACTCATTCCGTTTCGCAATCGTACCTGTGAATAGTGTTTGAACTTACTTTTTAGTTTATTGCTTATTAGCCAGCTTACCAAGGTAAGACCACCTATAATTATATAATATCCTAACATATTTTTCTTGTTTTAGTTTTTAATGTAATAATCTTGATAAATTTACAACATAAATTATTCCAAAAATCTAAAAGGATTCTTAATTTCTGATAGTTAACTAACCATAATTATTTACCCTTTTGATAATCAAACAACTAAACTTATTGTTCATTCATTTGAACCGGAAAAAACGACATGACAAAAGTTCCTAAACTATTATTGATCTATACCGGTGGTACTATAGGGATGATCAAAGATTATGACTCTGGCGCCTTGAGAGCTTTCGATTTTAATCATTTGTACGAAAAGATTCCAGAATTGAACCAACTCAACTGTAGTATAGAAACCGTTTCATTCGATACACCTATCGACTCCTCCAATATGAATACCAAGTATTGGGTAGCTATTGTGGAGATCATTGAGCGCTATTATGATGAAAAGGATGGGTTTGTGGTGTTGTCAGGCTCAGACACCATGTCTTATACCTCATCTGCGATTAGTTTTATGATTGAAAACTTAAATAAACCTATAATATTTACCGGATCGCAGTTGCCCATTGGTGACTTACGAACCGATGCTAAAGAAAATCTAATCACAGCAATACAAATAGCTGCTGCGAGAAAAGAGAACGATGAGCCCTACATAAAGGAGGTAGGGTTATATTTTGAATATAAGCTCTATCGGGCAAACAGAACTACAAAAATAAGTGCTGAACAATTTGAAGCTTTTACATCGCCAAACTATCCCCCGTTGGCCGAAAGTGGTGTGCATTTAAAGTTTGATGAAAACTTAACGCACAAGGGTTCGGAAGGAGAAAAATTGGTCGTGCGAAAGAACTTAGAGGACGCTATTGTGGTATTGAAATTATTTCCGGGTATTATAGAAAATGTAGTATCACATATTCTGAATGCACCTGGTTTGAAAGGCGTAATTTTAGAAACCTATGGTTCTGGCAATGCACTCACCGAAACCTGGTTCATCAACTTATTGAAAGAGGCAATTTCTAAAGGGATACATATAGTAGATGTGACCCAATGTATAGTAGGAAGCGTGGTTTTGGGCCAATATGAGACAAGCGTGCAATTGGAAAAAATTGGACTCATAAATGGCAAAGACATTACCACTGAATCTGCTGTTGCAAAATTAATGTATCTACTGGGAGAAAAATTGGATCAAGCTGATTTCAAAATAGCGTTTGAAACATCATTGCGTGGAGAAATGAGCTAGTTTTTCTCTTATTTTTTTTTATTACCTAAATATTTTTTGTTAATTGGTCATCCGAAAAAATTAAAAAGCATTTTAGGAGAGGTGGCCGAGTGGTTTAAGGCGCACGCCTGGAAAGCGTGTTTACGAGAAATTGTATCAAGGGTTCGAATCCCTTTCTCTCCGCTTTCAATGACTTTTTTAACAAAAAAATTTATATCTTTAACCCGTTAACTAATTTAATTAATTAAGATTTACACGATGAAAAAAGTACTATCCATCCTAGCCATTGCAGGATTATTATTTTTAAGTTCAGTTCAAGATAGTTATGCATTAACTACTGCTGTTCAAACAGAGCAAGCTGCAGAAACAGAAGAAGCTAAAACATTTCACCAGGTCGTTAAGCAACGTTTTATTGAAGGTGGTCCATTCTTTATGGGAATTGTATTATTGACACTTATCTTAGGATTGGCAATTGCAATTGAAAGAATTATTTACCTAAATATGGCCACAACCAATACAAACAAATTGGTAACAAGTATTGAAGATGCACTTTCTTCAGGTGGTGTAGAAGCCGCAAAAGAAGTTGCCAGAAATACAAAAGGCCCTGTTGCTTCAATCTTCTATCAAGGTTTAGATAGAATGGATGAAGGTGTGGAAGCTGCTGAAAAAGCAGTAGTAAGCTATGGAGGAGTACAAATGGGATTATTAGAAAAGAATATCTCATGGTTATCATTATTTATTGCGTTGGCACCAATGCTTGGGTTCATGGGTACTGTAATTGGTATGATCGATGCATTCGATTCTATTGCAGCCGCCGGTGACATCTCTCCTGCAGTAGTAGCAGTAGGTATTAAAGTGGCATTATTAACTACGGTATTCGGTTTGATCGTTGCGATTATCTTGCAGATTTTTTACAACTATATTATCTCTAAAGTAGACGGTATTGTAAATAATATGGAAGACGCTTCAATTTCACTGGTTGACCTTTTGGTGAGACACAAAAAATAATCAATTATGACTAATAGTAAATTATCAAGAATATTAACTATCGTCGCTGCTGTAATAGGGCTACTTGGAGCTTTCTTCCTGGTTAGGATCATGATGGCCGGTAGTGATGAGGTTCAAAATTCAGCAGATTTGCAGAATAGCATTGTAAGTCCTTTCATTGCATTTACGCAGGTGGTCTTATTCATTGCCGCAGCTGCTGCTATTTTATTCTCAGTTTGGAACTTAATAAAACACCCGCAGGCTTTAAAGAAAACATTGATGATGCTTGTGGTCTTAGGTGTTATATTATTGATTGCTTACTTTACTGCTTCTGATGCAGCTGTAACAGACATAACAGGAAATATTATTAAGAATGGTGAAGCCGGAAGCACTTCCAAATGGGTAAGTGCGCTGATTAACTTTACCGGATTTTTAGGCTTAGGCGGAATTATATTAATTGGTCTAGGTGTTGTTAGAGGAATGCTAAAATAAATTAATTATGGCTCGAAGAGACACCCCAGAAATCAACGCTGGTTCGATGGCCGACATCGCATTCTTGTTATTGATATTCTTCTTAGTGACCACTACGATGGATATTGATACTGGAATTTCCCGAAAGTTGCCAGAAAAGCAACCCGAAGATGTTGAACCACCTGTATTAAAAATGAAGAACGTTTTTGAAGTAAATATCAATAGGCGTAATGAAATTTTGGTTGAAGGTGATCAATATATGCAAATAGAAGAATTAAGAGAGGCGGCCAAGAAGTTCATTGATAACGGTGGAGGTACTGCCGAAGCATTAGCAAATGAGAACTTAAAAGTTTGCTCTTGGTGTGAAGGGGCTAAAGACCCTGAGTCATCAGATCATCCTAAAAAAGCTATCATTTCTTTGCAAAGTGATAGAGGTACATCATATGCAACTTATATTGCTGTGCAAAATGAATTAGTGGGCGCTTATAATGAGTTAAGAGACCGCTATGCGAACAAGAAGTATGGCAGGGATTTTGATAAGTTAACTAGTGAACAGCAGAAGGAAATTAAAACTGAAATTTACCCTCAAATTATTTCTGAGGCTGAACCTACAAAATAAAAAAGAGTATGTCTAAATTCAAAAAGAAGAAAAAAGGAATGCCCGGTATTTCTACGGCATCTTTACCGGATATTGTATTTATGTTACTGTTCTTTTTTATGGTAACAACTGTAATGCGTGAGACTGAGATGAAAATCAAGAAGCCTCAATTGCCAAAAGCTACAGAAGTTCAGAAGCTAGAGAAAAAGAGTTTAGTAAGCTATATCTATGTGGGCAAATCAAAAGATGGATCTGTTAAGGGAGACCAAATACAGCTGAACGACAAGGTTTCGTCCGTAGATCAAGTTCCGGCATTTATCTTTCAGGTACGATCTAAGCACTCGGAATCAGATATTCCTAAGTTGACTACTTCGATAAAGGCTGATGTTGATGCTAATGTTGGGACCATTACTGACATTAAGCAAAAGTTGCGTGACGTAAATGCATTAAAAATAAATTATTCAACGCTAAAAGGAAGCGCATTTGATAATTTGAAGAATTAATTAAATTAGTATTTAATTACAAAGGCAATCAATCCGAATTAGGATGATTGCCTTTTTTTATAGTTGTTTATAATGCGAATTCGATTACTTACTTATTTATTGATTGGCATGTACAGCTTTGGTCTTGCCCAGACCAAAGATTCTCTTGCTACTAAATATTTAGAAGATCAGATTTATGTGGGTATCACGTACAATGTTTTAAATAAGCGGCCTGCAGGTATATCACCTAATGGATTTTCCAACGGTATTTTTATTGGATATATCAAGGATCTGCCATTAAATGAAGAGCGTAATTTCGGGATTGGAATTGGGCTGGGCTACGGAAGGAACACCTATTTTCAAAATCTAAAAATATCTGAAGTAAATAATAGCACTGTTTTTGAACCAGTCGAAGGAACCTTTACCAGAAATAAGTTCTCTCTGCACAGTATTGAATTTCCTTTTGAGATTCGCTGGCGAACATCGACCCCCTCCAAGTACAAATTTTGGCGTGTTTATTCTGGAATTAAATTTGGTTATGTATTTGGTTCAAATGCGAAATTAAAACAAGAACGTACTATCTCAGTCATTAATATTGCCGAGGTTAATAAATTTCAATATGGTCTTACCTTGTCATTAGGATACGGCACATGGAATGTTTCGGCCTATTACGGCTTGAATGAGATTTTTTCGGATGCATTTATAGAAGAATCCAATACACCTATTGTAGCGAGGGAATTAAGAGTTGGACTGATCTTTTATATCTGGTAGCGCAGGAAAATAGAATAAGCTGCCAACTGCGAAATGAACCCGATTAAAAAGCCTATATAGACTTCAAGGTCTTTATGTGCATCCAATTTTAACCGTGAAACAGCAATAATCCCGAATAACATAAATAAGGCAATGATCAGCGCTAATAGATTTAATTCATATTGGTAGCTTAGAATGCATACAAATGCAATCAATCCGGCAATACTTAAGGTATGTAAGCTGGCTTTTATTCGTAACGGAAAGAGAAAGTATACCAAGATCAACCCTATACCACATCCGAAAAAAGAATAAGCCAACAGGTCTACAAAACCCGGTTCAAGAAGCAATTTGCCTAATAGAAAGAATAACAGCGTCATAAAGAGTACCGGAAATTTTCGCTCACCAATTGTTTTCAAATGGTAATCTTGAATCAGTCTGAACCGTTTTAAAAAAAAGACCAGCAGAATAGGAATTACATAGGTAGCCAAAAACACAATACTTAAAATGACTCGCTCGCTCTCATCAGATACATGTGTCGGTAAAATAATAAAATACAGAAAAGAGGCTATCGTTGAAAATAAAATTGGGTGGAAGATATAAGATATAGCGCGGTAGAAAAGCATTTTAAATCTCTTTACGAAGCCTTGCAACCGGTATACCCAATTGCTCGCGGTACTTTGCCACTGTTCTTCGAGCGATTAAATAACCTTTTTCTTTTAACATGCCTGATAATTTATCATCGGTTAAAGGTTTCTTTTTACTCTCTTCTTCGATAACGGTTTGTAGTATTTTCTTAATCTCACGAGTAGACACATCTTCACCTTGCTCATTTTTCATAGATTCTGAGAAGAAATCTTTGATTAGTTTGGTGCCATAAGGGGTATCTACATATTTACTATTGGCAACCCTCGATATAGTCGATACATCCATGTTGATCTTATCTGCAATATCTTTCAATATCATTGGCTTCAATTTACGCTCATCACCGGTTAAAAAATATTCTTCCTGATGGTGCATAATAGCGTTCATAGTAAGCAACAAAGTTTGCTGACGTTGTTTAATGGCATCAATAAACCATTTAGCAGCATCGAGCTTTTGTTTGATAAAAAGAATGGCGTCTTTTTGCGATTTCGATTTATCCTTTGATTCCTTATAACCCTTGAGCATATTATTATACTCATTAGATACATGCAATTCAGGTGCGTTTCTAGAGTTCAGGGTTAGTTCGAGCTTTCCTTCAATAATTCTAATGGAAAAATCAGGTACAATCTGTTCAACTATTTTACTCGAGCTGGCATAAGAACCACCAGGCTTCGGATTCAGTTTTTCGATTTCCTGAATCGCCTCTTTAAGCTGCTCCTCAGAAATATCAAACTTCTGCAATAGTTTTTTATAGTGTTTCTTCACAAAGTGGTCAAAGGCAGTTGAAAGAATGATTTTTGCCAGTGTGCGATGTTCATTCTCACTTTTTCGTTCCAACTGAATCAAGAGACACTCTTCAAGGCTTCGTGCTCCGACTCCGGCAGGATCTAATTGATGAACGACATGAAGCATTTTTTCCACTTCGGCCTCATCTGTGTAGATATTCGCAGTAAATGCCAAATCATCAACGATATCTATCATCTCTCTTCTTATATAGCCACTTTCATCGATGCTACCCACCAAAAATTCTGCAATCTGTCGTTCCTGATCGCTTAAGCGGAAAGTATTCAGTTGATTTTTGAGGTGCTGATTAAATGAGGTACCCGCTGCATATGGAATATGTTTATCCTCGTCATCACTACTATAGTTATTCGATTGCAACTTATAGCTTGGCATTTCATCATCACTCAGGTACTCATCTATATTGATTTCTGTTTCGATCGTTTCTGTGCCTGCATCTTCATAATCATCTTGAGTGGTTTCGTTAAAATTATCCTGGTCGTCTTTACCACTTTCCAGCGCTGGATTTTCTTCAATTTCCTGCTTGATCTTTTCTTCAAAAGCTTGCGTAGGCAACTGAATAAGTTTCATTAACTGTATCTGCTGCGGTGACAGTTTTTGTGATAATTTATATTGAAGATGTTGTTTAAGCATGTATACGAATTACTATCCTAAAATTAGACATTTTTTACAGAATCGAGATTCTAGTTTTTCAGAAAAAAAACTAAAATTCAGCATTTTGAGGCGTTCTTGGATAGGGAATGACATCACGTATATTTCCCATACCCGTAGCAAATTGTACTAAACGTTCAAAGCCTAAACCAAATCCTGAATGTTCAGCAGTTCCAAACTTCCTGAGGTCCAAATACCACCATAGTTCTTTTTCGTCAATATCCATGGCTTTAATTTTCTCCAAGAGAACATCATAGCGTTCTTCACGTTGTGAACCTCCAACAATTTCTCCGATTCCGGGAAATAGCACATCCATGGCACGAACAGTTTTACCATCATCATTCAATCGCATGTAAAATGCCTTGATATTGGCCGGGTAGTCAAATAAAATGACCGGACATTTAAAATGCTTCTCTACCAAGTATCGTTCGTGCTCACTTTGTAAGTCAGCTCCCCATTCATTAATTAGAAACTGAAATTTTTTCTTTTTATTTGGTTTCGAGTTCCTTAAAATCGTAATGGCTTCGGTATAGGTGACTCGCTTAAAATTGTTATCTACAACGAATCGTAATTTTTCAAGTAAACTCATTGCGCTGCGTTCATTTTGAGGTTTGGTCTTCTCCTCTTGTGTCAGCCGATTGTCCAAGAAATTAAGATCCTCCTCACAGTGGTCTAGCACATACTTTAAAATATTTTTTATGAAATCTTCAGCCAGATCCATAGTAGCATTTAGATCATAAAAAGCCATCTCAGGTTCTATCATCCAGAACTCCGCTAAATGACGAGTTGTATTGGAATTTTCTGCTCTAAATGTAGGGCCAAAAGTAAAGACCTTACCCAAACCCATGGCATAGGTTTCAGCCTCTAATTGACCCGAAACTGTCAAGTTGGTCTCCTTACCGAAGAAATCTTCGTTATAATCTACCTTACCATGTTCATCTCTTGGTACTTTGTCAGGATCCAATGTTGTAACCCGAAACATTTCTCCGGCGCCTTCTGCATCAGATCCAGTAATGATGGGTGCATGGAAATTGTAAAATCCGTTTTCTGTGAAATATTTATGTACTGCAAATGAAAGTGCCGATTTAATGCGCATTATAGCACTAAAGGTATTGGTACGAATGCGTAAATGTGCATTTTCACGTAAAAATTCAAAGCTATGCTTTTTGGGTTGAATCGGATATTCTTCAGGATTTGAATCACCTAAAATCTCGATTTCCGAAACTTGAATTTCAACAGTTTGGCCTTTACCCTGGCTTTCTGCGAGTATTCCTTTTATAGCAACGGCAGCCCCGGTGGTAATACGCTTGAGTAAATCTTCGGGCGTGTTTTCGAAATCGACAACACATTGCATATTTTTAATGGTAGAACCGTCATTCAAAGCAACAAAACGATTCGCCCGAAACGTGCGTACCCAACCTTTTACAAGTACTTCTTGTTTAAAATTATTTGATTGCAATAATTCTGCAACAGTCATTTGCATACTTCTGAATTTTATAGAAGTGCAAAGATAAGCATTGCAGGCAGAATTTCGATCGATTAGGTATGATTTTTGATAGGCCTATGAATCAATCAGGCGCATTAAATATTGTCCGTAACCACTCTTAAGTAATGGCTTTGCAATTTCGCTTAACTGTTCATCAGAAATAAAACCTTTATGATGGGCTACTTCTTCAATACAACCTATTTTCATACCTTGCCGTTCTTCAATGACCTGTACAAACTGCTGGGCTTGAATTAACGAATTAAACGTACCCGTGTCTAACCAGGCTGTCCCCCTGCTCAGTATACTAACGTTTAAAGTACCTCTTCTCAAATATTCTTTATTGACATCTGTTATTTCATATTCGCCACGAGCCGAAGGCTTCAGGTTTTTAGCAATTTCAACAACCTCATTATCATAGAAATAAATACCGGGAACCGCGTAGTTTGATTTCGGTTTTTCTGGTTTTTCCTCGATGGAAACCACCTTGTTGTTTTCATCAAATTCTACTACGCCATAACGTTCAGGATCATTCACCGGATAGGCAAATACGGTTCCACCATTATTTTCTGAGGCGTTTATCAGTGCGCGATGCATTCCACCACCATAGAAAATATTATCACCCAAAATCAAGGCCACCTTGTCATTTCCGATAAATGACTCGCCAATCACAAAAGCTTGCGCAAGCCCGTTAGGAATCTCTTGAACGGCATACTGAAAGTTGCATCCAATACGACTGCCATCACCCAAAAGACGTTCAAAAAGTGGTAGGTCATGTGGTGTGGAAATAATTAAAATATCTCGAATACCTGCTAACATAAGTGTAGAAAGCGGGTAGTAGATCATGGGCTTGTCATAAATTGGCATCAGTTGTTTACTCACCGCTAAAGTTAATGGATGTAATCGAGTGCCGCTCCCTCCGGCTAAAATAATTCCTTTCATATTAAATCGTTTCTTCTTCTAACTGTTCGTTCACTATTTCTTGTGCTACTTCGTCTTCTTCTTTAGGGATGATCTTCATAGCAGGTTCTTTTAATACTTTTTTATTGGCAATACGCTGCTCTAGTGATAGTAATAATGATGGTAATAACAGTAAATTAGACACCATAGCAAATAACAAGGTAACAGATACTAATCCACCCAAGGCTATAGTACCACCAAAACTTGAAACTATAAATACCAGGAATCCAAAAAAAAGTACAATCGAGGTATAGAACATACTGACACCCGTTTCACGTAAAGCCGCATATACTGATTTTTTTACGCGCCACTGGTGTGCCATTAATTCCTGACGGTACTTGGCCAAAAAATGGATGGTATCATCAACCGAAATACCAAAAGCAATGCTAAATACCAGGATAGTAGATGGCTTGATTGGTACACCAAGATAACCCATTAGCCCTGCTGTCACGAGTAACGGAAGCATATTCGGGATCAAGGAAATTAAGATCATTTCGAATGAGCGGAACATCCATGCCATAAACAAGGAAATTAAGAGAATGGCCAGTGACAATGAAACCACTAAGTTTCTGATCAGGTAATTTGTTCCTTTTAAGAAAACCAATGCTTTACCGGTCATTTTTACTTCATAACGTTCTTTAGGAAACTCTTTATCTATCCGAGCTTGAAGACGCTCTTCAATGCGTTCCATTTTTTCTGTGCCAATGTCCTTCATGAACGTTGTTATGCGTGCATATTGACCGGTAGAATCAACAAAGTTTCTCAGTAGGTCTGAATTTGCATCTGAGTTTTTTGTGAACTCTAATATAAAGGCACGCTCTTGCCCATTAGGTAGCTGATAGTATTTCGGATTACCATTATAATAGGCTTGTTTGGAATATTTCACCAGGTTTAAAACTGATACTGAGGGAGACAATTCGGGAATTTCATCAATAATCTCATTCAACCTGTCCATCCGCTTCAGTGTAGTCAATTTTAGAACACCCTTGGGGCGTTTGGTATCTATGATAATCTCGAGTGGCATGATTCCACCGAATTCCTGCTCAAAAAATACAATGTCCTGAAAGAAAGGCTCTCCTTTAGGCATGTCTTCAATCAGGCTACCTGAAATACGTATTTTATAGACTCCAATGATACTGGCAATAATAATGAGTACCGTGGTCACATATATAGTGATGCGTTTGTGACGCACCATGTTTTCCATCCAATTCACAATACCTTCCATCCAACGCTTTTCTAAATGCTTTAAATGTTTGCCTTTTGGTTTGGCCATAAAGCTATAGACGATAGGAATAATTAATAGTGACAAGATGAATATAGCAAGGATATTGATCGATGCAATCAAACCAAATTCATTCAGTAATTTACTCTTTGTAAAAATAAACGTGGCAAAACCCGAAGCGGTGGTGACATTTGTCATTAAGGTAGCATTGCCGATTTTGGAAATAACGCGCTGTAATGATTTTGCCTGATTGCCGTGTGTCTTAACTTCGTGTTGGTATTTATTGATCAGAAAGATACAGTTGGGTACTCCGATAACAATAGTCAATGGTGGAATCAAGGCCATCAAAACAGAAATTTCATAGCGAAACAATCCTATAAATCCTAAAGCCCAGATCACGCCGATACTTACTACTAACATTGTAATAAATGTTGCCCTAAATGACCGAAAGAAAAAGAAGAAAATTAATGAGGTAATTAATAAAGCCAAACCTACAAAAATGCCTATCTCATCAATGATGTTCTGTGCATTCATAGTGCGTATATACGGCATACCCGAAATACGAACATCAATACTGTTATCAGATTCAAACTTTTCAATTAAAGGGTTTAGATCTTTGAAGATGAAATCTTTACGTTCGATGGTGTTAACAATGTCTTTTTTGATATAGATAACCGAACGAATCGTGCCGGTTTCTTTGTTGAATAAAAAATTATCAAAAAAGGGAAGTTTATCAAACAACTCCTGCTTAATTTTTTGAACTTCGGCATCACTTTTGGGTTGGTCTTGGTAAAGTGATTCGGCGATAAATTTTTTGTTCGCGTTGTCTTTTTTTAATGTTTTAATATCTCCAACTGAAACACTAAAATCTACTTCTTCAAACGCATTAATGTGGTTTGATAAATCATTCCATTTATTAAACTTATCAGCGGTAAAAATGGATGAATCCTGTACGGCTAAAATGATGATGTTTCCTTCTTCACCAAAGATCTCTAAAAATTTATCGTATTCAAGGTTCACCGGATGGTCTGAAGGTAATAAGTTGGCTTCCGTATGTGAAAATTTAATATGCTCTGTTTGAGTATAGAGCAGGTAGGTAATGACACCTAAAATAATGAGAATAGGAATTCTTCCTTTTAAAATAATACGAGAAACTAAGGCCCAAAAATTCATTAAAAAAACGTCTTTTTTTAAGAGTAACAAAGGTAGTAAAATAGTTGAGGTAAAATAGCGTGGTTGCCTTAAAAACCTAAGCTTAGCACATAGGTAAGTTTTACCGCCAAGTTGTCTGAAAATTTCTCGTTGCTATAGGGGCCATATCTGTAAAATGAACTAAGTCCAAAACCTTTAAATAAATGGTTCAGCACAAATCCTGATTCAAGATAGCCTTCATTCATTTTTCGAAAGTTCACCCCAATATGGTTCGGGGGTTCATCTATGGTGCCTATGGCAAACCGGCTGATCAAACTTAAGCGTGGCCTAAATTTGGCACCAATCTTAAAGCGTTGAAAATTATGGCGGCCCTGAAGTGAAATATATCGTTCAGAAATAAATTCATTAAACGTCATCGTTTCGAAGGCGTTCGTTCCTGAAAAATTGATGCGCTTCCGCCAAGGGTTTCTCAGTGAATAGTTAGGTGTTGCATTGTACAAATGTGTGAGCGGTGCATTACCACCCACAATACCGCCCTGTAACAAAAATGCTGTTGAACTGTTGCGCAATAATTTAATGGTATGCTCAACTTTTAGATTGAATTGTGTGAAATCTACATCGCCATCAAGAATGTTGTCAAAACTTTTTGATACCTGAGCTGTAATCTTTGGAAAG
>JAAUYH010235605.1_pt1 | contig 31515 bp, 22 predicted proteins | sample 7278061 | NCBI WGS metagenome assembly JAAUYH01 (sample SAMN14350203, study PRJNA611818) | marine sediment metagenome | isolation source: surface marine sediment (0.6m) | place: French Polynesia: Moorea | collected 2018-08 | reverse complement strand
TTATACAACAAAATAATCAGAGCAGGAGTTACCACCGCCATCAGAATACTGAGAGGTGTTCCTAATCGCATAAAATCAGTAAATCGATAACCTCCAGGGCTATAAATCATGGTATTAGTTTGATAACCAATAGGAGTCATAAAGCTATTAGAAGCACCAAAGGTAACAGCAAACATAATAGCTAGAGGGTCAATATTCCCTAGGGTTTCTGCTACCTGTACTCCTAAAGGAATCATCAATAACACTGCTGCATTGTTAGATAAAATTGCAGTTAAAACAGAAGTAATAATATAGAAAAACAATAAAATCCAGTAACCTGATAAAGTACTTCCTACCATTTCTAAGGGTTGTGCTAACCATTGAGTTGCACCAGAATTACTCATGGCTGTACCTAATGGAATTAAGCCAGCAAGGAGAAAAATCACATCCCAACGCACTGCGCCATAAATTTCCCCTGGTTTGAGACAACCAGTGAAAACCATAGCCATAACTCCTGCTAAAGCACTAACTAAAATAGGGACTAAATTAAATGCAGAAAGAATAATTACTACCAAACAAATTGCGATCGCATATCTAGCTTTATCTAAGCGTAAGTTTTCTACATCTCGCTGTTCTAATACTAGTAATTCCCTGGTAGTTTGTAAACCCAAAAAACTTTGCTTGGGACCTTGTAGTAACAACAAATCCCCAAAACGTAGAGGAACTTTACCTAATCTTTCCCTAATTAATTCTTGTCCTCTTCTAATAGCTAAAACTGTAGCGTTGTAGCGTTGTCGAAATCTTAAATCTTTAAGAGTTGAGCCTATTAAACGGGAATTGGATAGGATGAGAACTTCACCAATTTTTTCTTCTCCTGTATTGAGTTCTTTTTCTAAATTTCCTCCGTTATTAAATTTGAAATCAGGTAAAATTTCGATATCTCTTTCATCTTTAATTTGTAGTAAAACTTCTCTACTACCGCGAACTATCAAAATATCTCCCGCACTCATCACTTTATCAGCAATAGGTTGAGGAAAATGAGTACCTTTGTGAATTAACTCTAAAACGTCAACATCAAACTTACGTTGAATTTCACTCTGTCTTAAAGTTTGTCCAATCAAAGTAGAGTTGGGAGAAACTATAATTTCAGTAACATAATCATCTAATTCATAACCTTGGCTAATTGAGCCATTTCTGGGCTTTTTTCGGTTTGGTAAAATTCGTGGGGAAAAAACGGCTAAGTATAATAAACCAATAGCAAATACAATTGCTCCTAGGGTGGTAAATTGGAACATTTTAAAGTCCCCATACCCTAATTTTTCGGATAATCCACTAGCTAAAATATTAGTAGAAGTCCCAACTAGAGTAAGTGTTCCTCCTAGGATAGACGCAAAAGATAAAGGCATCAATAGCTTAGAAACAGATAACCCTTGTTTTTTACACCAATCTTCAATAATCGGAATAAAAATAGCTACTACTGCTGTATTGTTAATAAAAGCACTAATAGGACCCACAATTATTCCCATCACCAAGATTTGTTGTATGGAGTTTTTGCCTCCCCAAACCAATAGTAAGTCTCTCACTACTTGAATTGCACCAGTGCGAGTTACTCCTGCACTCAGGATAAACATTGCCATTACAGTAATAGTGGCAGAATTTCCGAAACCAGCAATTCCTTCTTCTGGGGAAACTAACCCTAACAACATTAATACTATGGCGACTGTGATGGCAGTTAAATCAACAGGTAGCCATTCTAAAACAAAGCTAATTAAAGCTAAAGCTAAAATAATAAGAGTAAGAACTATCTCCATTAAGTCTTATACGTTATTTTTTTTAAATTATTCATTAGTAATAGCGACAATCTTGTAGCAAGCCTATCCTACTTTATCCTTAAAATTGTAAATTTGACGATAGGGTTTTGCTAGTTGTTACTCATATTTTCTGTTTAGCTCTCTGCTGTTTCTTTATCTACTCATAGGTTGACAAAACTGATAAATGTCCTGAATTAGTTGTACCCAACCATCTGAAACGGATTCTAACAGGCTTTCGCCTTTTTCTTTACTAGCAACAGTAGCATCTCCCATCACACCTGTTTTACTTAACTCCTTGGTTAACCAAGCAAAAGGTAATTTTCCTTCCATAGTGAGTAAGCTATCTTGGGGTAATCCTGAAGGGTATTCTTTGACTGCTCTTTCCATCTTGACTTGTTCTGGCAACAGACAGAGCATAATGCTAGTTTCTGCGTCTCCTGCGTGAATACCATACTCTAATTCTTCTTGAGTGAGTAATTCTGCTGCAATATTGGGTACACGCCAAGTAAACATCGGAAACACGGCAAAATCAGGATACTGTTGATGGATATCTCTAGCAGCTATTTCCATGATTTGGGGTTGTCCCCCGTGGGAGTTCATTAATACTAGCTTACGGAATCCTGCTCGATAGATACTGTCCGCCATTTCCCTAATAACTAATAATAGAGTAGTTGCACTGAGGGTAATTGTCCCAGGAAAGCCATCGTGTTCGTTAGATTTTCCATAATAGAGACAGGGTAGAGAGTAGGCTGGAATGTTAGACGGTAATTTACTAAGAGCTTTACCTAATACCCCAAGACTAATAGTAGAATCTACAGCTATGGGTAAATGGGGTCCATGTTGTTCGATCGCCCCTATAGGTTGGATAATTACTGTATTATCCTTATCCTGCATTTGTTGTATTTCTGTCCAAGTCAGATAAGGAAAATAACGCTCTGGTGGAATAAAGCTGTGCATCATAGTAGTATCTCAATTCTGAATGATAGGTTGATATAGGACAAGGGAGATAGGGCAGAAAATTTCCACAATTTTGACAAAGTAATCGGAAAATTTGGGAAATTGCCAGCAAGTGTCAAATAACAGAACCGAAAAGCGAAACGTTATAATTTCTCCTATGGGTTTTTAGTTAATAAGTAACGGAGAATTTAATGATCAAACATTTAATTAGTTTTCTGACGGCGTTGGCAGGGTTGATAGGCTTTTTGCTGATGGGAAATACTGCTGTAGCTAGTCCTCTAGACAATAATACAGTAGAGCCAGCAGCATCTAATACTGTTACGAAAATAGTTAATCTTAATGTTAGTAGTCCTCTCTTACAACTAAATAGTAAAACAGCAACCCCGATTTTTGAACACTTAGGCTGTTCTTGTGCTATCTGTACTCAAGGAGCAGTTAATTTAGAATCTGATATTTAAGCCAGAAAAATTCATATTATTAGTTAATAATAGTTTTGTTATTCAGAAGCAGGTTGAATTAGTGTTGCACACATTAACTCTATCTGTTTTTTATTGTCCCATTATTTATTGTTAAAATAATCATGTTTAGAGTTCTTGCCAAAAACTGCGATCGCTCATTTGAAAGATGGACTGATGCTTTATATCATGCTAAGTCCCTCATTCCTAAATGTAAAAGTTTGTTTGAAGATATCCGTATTTTCTACGAAGAAGATTTAATCTGGATTTATAGCCGTTCCCATAAGTATCCTCAATATATTGGGGCTGGTACTTACGATCGCTTGGCGAGGTTATTTATCGTCGAGAACATGGAAGAAGAAGCATAAAATATATGTTAAAAAATTGGAAATTAAGACAAAAATTCACCGTAATTCTGCTAGGAATATTCCTATTAGGATTAACTTTAATTGGAACAGCCTTGTTCCTGATTTTGAAACAAGATACCGAAAATCAAATTGCTTCTCAAGGATTAATCTTGATAGAAACAATGAATTCGGTTAGAGCTTATACTAGCAATCAAGTTAACCCAGAGTTAAAAGACCGATTAGAAGAAGAGTTTTTACCCGAAACTATACCAGCTTATTCTGCTAGAGAAGTCTTTGAAAACCTACGCGATCGCAAAAATGAATATCGCAATTTTTTCTATAAAGAAGCAACTTTAAATCCCACAAACTTACGCGATCGCTCTGACAAATTTGAAACCCAAATTATCAAAGAATTTATAGCTCAACCTAACCTAAAAGAAACTCAAAACTTTCGTTCTACTGCTAGTGGAGATTTATTTTATATTGCTCGTCCTCTGATTGTTAACGAAGCGAGTTGTTTAGAATGTCATGGCTCTCCTAAAGACGCTCCTCGCAGCCAAATAGAGCGTTACGGTGCGGTTAATGGTTATGGTTGGAAACTCAATGAAATTATTGGAGCGCAAATTATCTATGTACCTGCTAAAAAAGTCATTACTCAAGCTCGTCAATCTTTTGTATTGATAGTGGGTATTGTATCCTTAATATTCTTCTTAGTGATTGTGTTGATGAACTATTTACTAAACCGTAATGTAATTAGTCCTCTCAAGCGCATGGCTAGAGTTGCAGAAGAAGTAAGTATTGGTAATATGAATGCGGAATTTGAACGCACCAATAAAGATGAAATTGGTAATTTAGCCGAAGCTTTCCAAAGAATGAAACTTAGCTTACGTATGGCAATGGGAAGACTAAGCCAAGTCAATAGAATGAAGAATCAAGAATAATAAGTAGCAATCAACCACTAACCACAAATCATATTTTTGACTTCTAAAGCTGTTGCAGGAGCGAGTAATACACCGTTACGATAATGTCCTGTGGCTAAGATTATGTTGTCGTATCCTTTTAACTTTCCGATTACGGGTGCTCCTTGTCCTTGGGGACGAGGACGCTTACCAGACCAGGTTTCTAGAATAGTTGCATCTGCTAAATTCGGGCAAAATGCGATCGCCTCCAGTTTAACTGCTTCTAATAATTCGGTTTTGGCTATTACTTCCCCTGTTTCATTAGGAAACTCTACTGTTGCACCTAGCCAATACTCTTGATTACCCAGGGGCACAATATGAATATCATTACCTGTGATAACAGGTTGAAAATCTGCTAAACTCAAATTGTTGTTTAACTTGAGTCTTATAGCTTGTCCCAATACAGGACGCAAATCCAGGGTTTGTTGCAAAGATTTGGTTAAAGGAGTTGACCCCAAACCAGCAGAAATTACCAGATAATCTAATTCTAAAAGCCCTTTACTAGTAACAAGAACTTGATTTTGATAGTCTTGGACTGTAACCCCAAACTGAAACTTAACTCCGTTTTGAATCGCTGCTGTCACTAAAGCTTCTGTTAGTATTTTGGGGTTAATCTGTCTGTCTTGGGGAGAATATACCGCAGCAATGATTCTCTCATTTTGTATCTGGGGACATTGGCGATATAAATAGTCCTGACTCCAAATTGCTAATTCCCAGCCCTTATCTTGACGAGTTTGCTGTAATTTTTGCCATTTCTCCAGATTGTCTCCCGCAAAAATTAGCTGGACAATTCCCTGACGATTTATAGGAATCTTAATTCCTGTTTGAGATTCTAACTCGGATAGCAAGTTATCATAGCGTTTTAAACTATTTTCTCGCAGCTTCCAAGCTCTTCCTTTGGTTTTACCGCTAATTATCCCCATTAAAACTCCTAAAGCAGCCCCCGTACAGCCAGAGGCTAGCTTTTGCTGTTCAATAACAGTAATATCTAATTGAGGGATTAAACTTAGTTCATAGGCGATTGTAGCCCCGACTATTCCACAACCAACAATGACAATTTTAGTCATAAAAATTTAGCCAAAAGTGCTTTTATTCCATCCCCACAGGTGTCTTTGTGCATCATTAAATTCAATATAAATACGATTAGCAGGAACACCCAATTTAGATTCGATTTCTTGACAAAAATCCGCACTCATTTCCTTAGTTTGACTAGAATTCATCGTGCCAATGTTTTTTATTTCTACATAACAAACAGGTTCAAAAGTACCACCAAAAGTCATGGGAATATCAGACTCAAAAATAGTCATAACATAAGATTCTGGTTTGCCAAAGTGTTTAGCTACTTTAGCAGATAAAGTTGTAAGCAAGTTGTCTATATCAGTTTTTTCTGGGGCTGGTATAGATGATTGAACTTTAATTAGTGGCATTGTTTAATTTTAGATAATGTATTTTATCAATTTAACCATAAATTAGTAGGGTGATGCACTACCCACCCTACATTTAGGCAATGCCCACTAATAATAGAAATCTAGTTAGTTTCTACTGGAGTTTCGATACTGTTTTCTATACTATTACCGTCAGATTCATAAGACTCTTCAAGGGAATTTGTCTTTTCGGCGATCGATTGAGATTCAAGCTTTTCCTGGCGCAATTTTTCTATCTCTGCTTGACGGCTTTCCATATCTTGCTTCAATTCCTCAATCTCTTGTTCTCGATCTTGAATTTTACGTTTCTCTCTATTCAATGCTAGATTATTTTTAAGTTTAATCCAGAGCATATATAATCCTGCTAGAGTAGCTCCAATTCCCATAGCGACAACCAGCGCAACTGCTAGATGTACTTCAATTTCCAATTGTGGCAGAATTTTTAGAGCCACATCTTGAGTATTTTCTAGACTAAATAAGGCAATAGCTAAACAAGTGATAAAAATTATTAGAAAATCAAAAATAACCATAGTTTTTCGCAACTTTTAAACTCTACAAGATTATTGACAGTTCTATTTTTTTTAGCGATGTAAATAGAATATCAAAACTCTTCCATTCTAAAGTAAAAAAGTGAAAAATTCGGTGCAAAAAATAGTCTGCTGTAATAGGATTAAGCAGAAACCTATTTATAGCGATCGCGATATTTCCCACTTTTGATGATAATAAGTTAAATAGTAACCCCTTCTAACTCATCTTCTGTTGATTGATACAAGTCTCTTAACTTTTGTAAAGTCTCCTCATCAGTATCCCAAAAACCCCGTCCGTGTGCTTCGATCGCTCGTCCTACAATATTTCTAAATGCTTCAGGATTGGCATCTCGTAACTTTTTAGCCATTTCTGAATCTAACATATAAGTATCTGCTGCTTGGTCGTAAACCCAATCATCTTGAAAATTAGTTGTACCACCCCAACCTATCAAAGCAGTCATGCGTTGAGAAATTTCATAAGCACCACCGCTACCTTGCTCCGCCATTGCTTCAGCCCATTTAGGGTTTAATAATTTAGTACGGTATTCCATGCGGAGTAAATCTTTTAACTTACGTGGAGTAGTATCCTTAGAAAAACTTTCCACAAAAGAAGCTTCTACTTCCTTACCACTTTGTTTTTCGGCTGCGAGTTTTAATCCTCCAGTATTGCCATAATACTCTTGAATATCAGTTAAACCGTATTCTACCGAGTCTATTTCTTGAACAATTCTGTCACTAGTTTTCAGTAATTGTTGCAATACTTCTGGTCTAGCTTGTCCCTTATCTTTTCTACCATAACTAAAGCCATTACGTTGAGTCCAAGTCTTAGCCAGTTCATCACCAGATTCCCAGTTACTATCTACAACTTGGTCATTTACTAAAGAACCAAAATCACCAGCAGGATTAGAAAACAGTCGAGCGGAAGCATTATCAATACCCTGTGCTTTCAAAGCCAAATAATGCTGGCGAATAAAATTATCTTCTGGTGATTCATCACTTTCGGCTGCTCGTTGAAACAAATCATCTAACAACTCAATAATATTCACAAAAGTATCTCTAAATATCCCCGAAAGATTAGCCAAAACATCAATGCGAGGATGTCCTAACTCTTCCAAAGATATTAACTCATATCTAACAACTCTTCCTGTACCTTCCTTAACAGGTTCAGCCCCCACCAATTCTAACAAAATCCCCAAAGATTCTCCCTTAGTTTTAATAGCATCCAAACCCCATAACATTACAGCCACAGTTTCAGGATAACTACCCTTTTCCTCCAGATGTTCCCTTATAATGTTCATAGCAATTTCTTTCCCTCTTTCATAAGCACCAGGAGAAGGCATACGATAGGGGTCTAAAGCATGAATATTGCGACCAGTAGGCAAAACTCCAGCACCATCTCTTAACAAATCACCACCAGGAGCAGGAGGTATATATTCCCCATTTAAACCCCGTAACAAATTAGTCAACTCATCAGTATTTTGTGCCAATAAATCTCTAACTCGCTCCCCCTCTTCAAACTTATGAGACAAAACCAAATCATTCTCTAAAACTCTCTGCGCCTCTGCGCCTCTGCGTGAGATAATCCCTTCAATTAAATCCTCCGATAACTCCTCATCAAAATAAGCATCAAGATAAGACTTCAAAGCCTCCTTATTAGGTGCTGCTCCTAAAACGTGCAACCCAGAAGAAAATAACCTTTGTTCTAAAACTTGCAGATACTCATATACCTCTACAAAATAATCATTAATCACCCTATTACTAAACAACTTACTATTCTCAACAGTAAAATCAATTCCCTGTTTTTCCCCTTCAGTAAACTTACAATCCCTTTCCAAACCAGAATCAACAATTTTCTGACAAATGATATCCCTTAGCGCAGTATTTTTTTCTGTATCTTCCCGATATTCTGCAATCAACTCTCGCAGACTAATTAACTCTTTATACAATCCAGCGCGACCATAAGGAGGAACATTGTGAGAAATTAAAACACCGTAACCTCTTCTTTTTGCCAAAAGAGATTCTGAGGGATTATTAGCAGCATAGATATACAAATTAGGGATATTACCCAATAAAATATCTGACCAAGAATAAGCAGTATTACCCAAAGGAGAACCAGGCAACCATTCTACAGTACCGTGCATACCAAAGTGAACAATAGCATCAGCTTGATAGTCATTTTGTAGCCATTTATAGTAAGCAGCATACTGGGGATGAGGGGTTAAATCTTTTTCAAACATTAACCGCATGGGGTCGCCAGAAATTCCTAGTGGTGGTTGGACACCAATCCAGATATTTCCTAACTCAATTCCTCCGATCTGGAAGTTGTCGCCATAGGTTTTTATTCCTGTACCTGTGAGAGAATTCCATTGTTTTTCGATGCGAGAAGTTAGGAGATAGCCGAGTTGTTTTTCAAGGGTTTTTACGTTTACTTTTGTCTCGCGCAGAGTCGCAGAGTCGCAGAGAGGTTTTTCGTCGGCTTCTTTTACTTGTTTAATTATTGTTTCGCCATCTTCGGGTAATTCTCCGACGTTATAACCTTGTGCTTTTAAGGCTTGAAGTAGTTTGAATAAGCTTTTTGGTACGTTTAATAAGGCTGCTGTTCCTGTTGCTCCATAACCAGGAGGGAAGCCATATAATATGATGGCAATTTTTCTATCTTGGGGTTTTGTATGTCTTAGTTGAATCCAGTTTTTTAGTCTTCCTGTTAATCTGTGTAATCTTTCAGGAATGACATAGATATCTTCTCCTACTAGTCCTCCTAATGGTACAGTATCGATCGCGCCATCTAGTTCGGGAAGGGAATATAAAACTACACTTTGTAAACCACCGATTCCTTTTCTTGTCCAAGAGTGAATATCTTGTATTAATAATGGTGCAGATACTATATAGGGGATATTTTTGGCTGACAAGATTTTTTTCGCTACTTCTACTTGTCTTCCTGCTTCCATTGAACCTGCGGGTCCTCCTACTAAGGGAAAGCCGATAGTGGAGACAATAGCATCAACTTTTACTGCGTCTTTCCCTAGGGAAAGGATTTCTTTGTTACCTTTTTCTCTTTGTTCTTGTTCGTAGTCAGTTGTCATCCAGTCTCTAACAGCAACATGACCTTCTACTCCGTTAATAAATATGGGTAATGGGATTAATTCTTCTTTTTCAAAGTGTTTGATTAACTTGGGAATATAAGGCTGTCTGGTAATGACGTGCTTGCGATATAACAAGATACCAATTACAGGTTTTGATACCCCGTTTTTGTTTTGATACCAATCTAAATAATCTTGTGGCGAAGTGAAATAACCTTGATAGTCTGGATGTAATAAACCCATGTTGGGGGTTTCAATTGGTTGGGGAATTTCTCCGACTTTTAAGTCTAAATATTTCTCTGCAAGAGTCCAACACATGGAAGCTACATTTTCTGTACCTCCTGCATTCCAGTAACTATATATAATCAACCAGTTACGCAAGTCTTGTACTTTCTGTACGGGGATATATTTAAGTAATTTTGGACCACTTTTTAAAAAGCTAATGTAACCAGCAAGTTTGTCTTCTTCACGACTATTAGTAAACTTACTGAGGATAAATTTAACAGGTTTGGGCATTCCTTTGGGTTTATCTCCAATAACGAATTTACCTAACTTAGTTAAACTCATTAACTCTAATGCAGACTCGAAGACGAGACGGATAGGAATGTCTTTTACTCTCTCCTGTAACCAGATAACCTGGTCGTAGTCAAAAACCAAGCTAGCAAAGAAAACATCTGCTGTTTCTAACGCCCTTGCAACTGTATCGGGATTGGTGGTAATATCGCGATCGCTGAATACCTTAACTTCTAATTCACTACAACGAGAAGTTGCTAACTCCGCAGCTTGTCTATATAGGTTAGCGTTAAAAGATTCAAACCCCGCAATCAAGACTATCCGTTTCATATTCTCAGCTTCTTAAACTTTCTTTATATATCACTTACCTTGATTGTAGAAGAATTATCTAATAAAGGCGATGAGCAGGATTTAGAATAATATTCAGTATAATTCTTGGAATAAATAATCAAAAATAACAAAGCTTAAAAAACAGCGGATTTTTTTCTTCCCTTGATTATTCATATTGCTTGCTAACAAAATAGCTCAATTATAATCTAAGCATTGAGAAAGTGCGCGAGCGCTTTTAAATTATCGTAAAGAATAAAGTAAGATAGAATTATCCTACTTTTCTAGAATACTTATGGCTTCCAAGAAAATTTCCATTTCTTTACCAGCGTCTCAAATAAGGTTTATCGAACAGTATCAGAATAATAAACAATGTAAATCGCGATCGCAAGTAATTGAAGAAGCTTTACAACTGCTACAAGAAAAAGAATTAGAAGCAGCATATCATTTGGCTTCACAAGAAATCGATTCTGATTGGGATGTAACTATTGCAGATGGGTTAAGTGATGAAACGTGGTGAAATATATTATGCAAATCTCGATCCCACCGTAGGATCGGAAATAGCTAAACGTCGCCCTGTAGTGATAGTAAGTAGAGATAGTAATAATCGTGCTGCCAATACTGTGACAATCTTACCAATAACATCTCAATGCGATCGTATTTATCCTTTTGAAGTTTTACTTCAACCACAAGACAGTGGCTTATCTAAAAAATCTAAAGTACAAGCGCAACAAATTAGAACTATTTCTAAACAACGTATTCAAGGGAAAGCATTAGGAAAGTTAAATAATAATTTGATGGAATTAATTGATATAGCGATAAAGTTACATTTAGCCTTAGAGTAATTTTAATTATCTATATTTAGTTGTACCTTCACTACAAACAGGTTCCTCATCTTGTAAATATGGTTTATTGAATTGTTGCTAATACAAATTATTTCTTTTTGTTTAACAATCAAATAGCTCAATTATAACCGCGATATTTTGAAAATGCGATCGCCCTACGGGCTTCAAGTATGCAACTATAAAATTAATCTAAACAATATCACTGTTTTTATTTAAGATATTTTAACTGTTTTCCTCAAGTATTGCCTGTAAATTGGGAACTACTTATACTAATAGTAGTATGTTTGGAGTTTAAGTAAATGAACATAGCTGCCTTTGAAATTTTAATGCAGTTACTACGCGATCGCAACGCTTTTTTAACTGAAATTGAACAAGAGAAAAACTTAGATAAAAAGATTGTGTCTCTTCTGTTTTGTAGCTCAGTTTTCTTAGCTCTTTATGGCGCAATTATTGGTTCAACCAATGGCATATTACAGATGTTATCTTCTGCTTTTAAATTGCCTGCTTTGTATTTACTTACTCTCTTGATTTGTCTGCCTACTCTCTATTTTTTAGATATTATTTTTGGTTCTAAAAAAACTTTTAATCAATATCTTGCCTTACTGATGGCTTCAATGGCAATCATTAGTGTAATGCTATTTGGCTTTGCTCCTGTGACTCTTTTCTTTCGTCTATCTATTAATGATTACAACTTTTTTCGCTTGCTAAATTTGGTAGTTTTATCTTTTACTGGTGTGATTGGCATCAAGTTTTTTTATAGTTCAATGATGGCTCTAATCAAGAAAGAAGGTGAATCAGAATCATTAAACAATAGACTAAAATTAATTAAAGCCTGGTTATTCCTTTATGGTTTTGTTGGTAGTCAATTGGGATGGACTCTTAGACCTTTTTTCGGCTCTCCGAATCTACCTTTTTCCTTATTTAGAGAAATAGAAAGCAATTTTTATGTTGAAGTACTCAAAATAATTGGGTCTTTGTTGGGATTAAATTAATCAATAGATCTATTAAGTAAGTAAAATGTCGCTAAAATGGGAAGAACTTGAGATTAGTCCAGCAGAATTAGAAGAATTGTTAAACTTGGATTTACTGTCAACCTGGGCAATTGATATTAGTCGTGTTTTTTTATTGCGTCAAGCAAAGTATCGTAACTCATTATTATTTACTGAAGGCTGTTATTTATTTTTAGTTTTTATATTATTGTTTCCGATAAATTTAATTATCTTTCGTAATTTTGGCTGGTTGACAAATAACACCAATGGTTTAATCTTAGTCTTAGCAAGTACAGGTTTTTTATCTTGTTTACTGCTGTTGTTTCTTAATTATCATCTTTGGTTGAAAGCTAAAAAACTTAAAGTATTTGCGATTCTAATAAAAAAAGTAAATCAGTATAATGACTTAATCGATCATCTTAAGTTGGCTGCTGAATTGAATTCACTTAGTAGGCAAAAATATGGTAATAAAAAAGCTCAGGAAACTATCAGTAATTCCTCATCAGAAATAGAATTAGAAACTGCTTTGACTTTAAGTAAAAATAGCTTGATTAAAAGTATTGAACTAGAAAAGATTATTACTCGCAATCGCAATATTGCCAAGAATCGCTATCAGTTATTAGCCAATTTAGAAACTAGTTTAGTTAATTTAGGCTCGCTTTCTCAACCTGAATCGGATGATTATCAACAGCTATTATCGGAAGCTATAGAAATTGGTTTGAGTGTCCATCAAGAAATCCGCAAAACTAAAACTTTACGAGAGTCGATAACTGAATAATCAAAGAATTCTTAAATTACATTTAATTCTTACACCAAAAATTAATCTGACGATTGTGTTTAGGAGAATAATTTTTAAGACGATCGCAACCTGCTTTAAACCATTCTTTTCTTTGAGTTGACCAAATACGAATGGTGCTGTCCCAACTACCACTAATAATTTGATTTCCGTCGGGGTTAACTACAACTGCATCTACATAACTTTTATGTCCCCGAAATGGTGGAATAATTTGATTCCCTTTAGTATCCCAAATACGTACTGTGCGATCTCGACTGCCACTAATAATTTGTTTGCCATCGGAACTAAATATAACCGAGTTAACTATTCCCTCATGACCGATAAAGGGTTTGCTAACAGAGTTTTCTTTTAAATTAATAAGGCGCATTGTACCGTCACGACTACCACTAATAATTTTATTGCTATTGGGGTTAAAATTAACTGACATCACTTCACTTTCATGAACTTGCCAAGTTTTAATAATCTGCTTTTGTGCTATGTCCCATAATTTAATTGTGCGATCACGACTGCCAGTAACAATGTATTTACCGTTGGGACTAATAGCTACTGAAGTTACCCCATTTTCATGTCCGATTAAAGGTTGACTAATAGGATTCCCCTGAGTATCCCACAGACGGATGCTTTTGTCTTCACTACCACTAACAATAAGATCGCTGTTAATAGCTACTGAAGTTACTTCAGCTTCATGACCGACTAGAGGTTGACTAATAGGATTCCCTTGAGTATCCCACAGACGGATAGTTTTATCTTTGCTACCGCTAACAATTAATTTATTATCTTGACTGATGGCAACAGAGTTAACTACGCTTTGATGACCAGTAAAAGGTTGACCAATGGGAGTCCCAGAAATATCCCAGAGACGAACAGTAGCATCTTGTGCGCCACTGACAATAAACTTGCCATTACTACTAATGGCAACGGATTTGATATGACCTATATGTCCTGTGAACAATTGACTAATGGCATTATCGTCCACATTCCACAGACGTACCGTATTATCGCTGCTGCTGCTTACAACTTGACTGCCATCGGGACTAAGACTAACCGAGTTAACCAAACCCAGATGACCTTTAAGAGGTGGTTTAATTTCGTTACCCAGTAAATCCCAAAAGCGAATCGTGCGATCACTGCTAGCACTGATAATAGTTGACCCATCTCCACTGAAAGCCAGCGACCAAATAATCCCCACATGACCTTGAAAGGGTGGGGTCACTAAATTACCCTGTAAGTCCCAGAGACGAATTTCCTCATCATCCCCACCACTAGCAATTAGCTTACCATCGGGACTAAACGCGATCGCATTAACTAAATCTTCGTCTTCATCGCTGCGCCAAGGTTGGCTAACAGGATATCCTTTAATACTCCACAGTCTAATAGTTTTATCTTTACTAGCAGAAGCAATTAACTGTCCGTCGGGACTAAATGCGATCGCTGTAACCGAGTCTTCATGACCTAGAAATGGTCTAGCTAGGAGGTTTCCTTTTAAATCCCACAAGAGAATCCTGCCATCGTCACTACTACTAGCAATTAACTGTCCGTCGGGACTAAATGCGATGGCTGTAACCGAGTCTTCATGACCGACAAAGGGCTTACCAATTGGATTTCCTTGACTGTCCCACAGTCTAATAGTTTTATCTTGACTGCCAGAAGCAATTAACTGTCCATCGGGACTAAAAGCAGCAGTGGTAACAGCATCAGTATGACCTTGTAATGGTTGTCCGATTGGCTCACCCTGGCTATTCCACAATCTTAAAGTGCGATCGCTGCTCCCTGTAAGAATCTGACTGCCATCGGGACTAAATGCTACTGTGTTTACTGTATCCTGATGACCGATTAACTGTTGAAGTTCCCTAATTTCCTGTACCGCATCGAGTAAACTAGATTCAACTTGCTGATTTACGGGTAAGGGTAACAGGCGATTCTGTCCCATAGTTTCGATAGCTACAGTTAGAGCATCTACAGGGTTTGTTGTTAATAGATTGTTTACTAAACCTGCTTTTTCTAACAGAATAGATAGCTGATAAAAAGTTAGCACTGTAAGAAATGCGCCAGTAACAAAACTCCAGCGTCCGATGACATTACGGCGTTTTTGGCTAATGCTGCGACGCACAAACTCCATTTCTAGCTGATTGAACCAATTATTATCCGAATGGAGTATCTGTTTTAAAAGATTGAGACGAGGATCCCAATGCCAGAGAAAAGATGATTTTTGTTGTTTCTTCCATTCATAAGCTGCTCTAGTTAAGCGTCGTTGTAAGACTAAATTTTCTTGTTCTTGTTGTTGCCAAACTAAAAGCTGTTGCCAACCCGTAACTAAAGCATCGTGGGCTGGTTCGATATAATTGTCTCCCATTGTATCGATACCACTTACCAACAAGCGGGCATTTAAAAAGCGATCGATTACTTGTTGTACCTGTTGTTGTTTGTTTTGAGGATAGGCTAATTCCAAAGTAAATACCCTTCTGCGGGCAATATTGCCACTATCTACCGCCACCATCCGCAGCATTACCTGACAGATAATGCGATCATAGGTTGGGTCTTGTTTAACAAAACTGTGATATTCTGCATCTGCTCTTCTGGTCAGCGATCTCGCTACTCCTCCTAACTCTTCATAATCTGCTTCGGTAATAGCTCGTTTATCCCTGTTACCATTTCTAACCTCATGTAAATATTTCAGATACAGTTCCCTTAAAGTAAAGGAAAGTAGAGGCAATGCTCCAGGCATCTGAATCACCTCATCAATCAGGCGATCAACCAAACTAGGAGGATCGAAATATATTACCCGTTCTGTGGCTGGTTTTTCAATCGCTTCTGTTAATTCTTCTCTCGTCATCGGAGTAATTACAAAACGAGCATTAATCCAATAGGTTTCGAGGTTGGTATTTCTCAATTGGGGTTCAAAATCCGAGCGCAGGGTCAGAATTAGACGTAATTGTTCGGGATAAGTAGCGATCGCTTTACTGATAAGAGTTAAAAACTGCGATCGCTCTTGTAGGTCTTGACAGAGGGTAAACAGTTCTTCAATCTGGTCGATAACTACCAACAGTTTTTGATTGGGGTTGTCCTGCATCCATTGATCTAGATGTTCCCATATTCTTGTAGGGGCATATCGCGATACCCCCTTCCCATTACCAATACCAATTTCTGCCAAAACATTATTTAACGCCAAAAAAGGAGATTCCCCAGGACGTATCGGTGTCAGAATTGCCCAATGTGGGTCATTTAAACTTCTGATATAAGGAATTAATCCCGCCTTGACCAAGCTAGATTTACCAGTACCCGAAGCCCCCAAAACTACAGTTAAAGGTCGCTGTTGGCAAAACTGATAGAGTTTTTCGCTTAAAGCCTGTCTGCCAAAAAACAGGCTACTATAAGATTCATCAAAGGACTCTAAACCGCGATAAGGATTTTGACTTTCATCTAGAGGAGGTGCAGGAGGTAAATTAAGTTCGTGTCCAGGGGTGAGAAAAATATATTCACCGCGATCATGTTTGTTGAGAGGATATAAACCAGGAGTTTGTCTAGTTCTATGGGCTTCCGTAGCTAGTTCCACGCGATCGCGCAAGTATAAATATAGCTCGGTAGCAGTAATTACACCATCCCCTGGAGGCTTACCATCCTTACCTGGAGGACTAGAATCAGCTTGTCCCTGTAAAGCTTCAATTAAAGCAGCAGCAAAGGGAGAATGATTAGTTTCGGTTTCACCACGATCATCTTCTAAACTGAGAACATCCGCAGCCTTTTGATTGTGTGAAGCTGAGGTAATTACCTGCCACGCAGCAGCTTCGATAAACCGATCGTATCGCTCTCGGTAAATAACTTCTGGAGCAATTAATAGATCCCTAGTACTCGACCAACGAAATGCCCCAGCAAAACAGCAATCTAAGATACACAATAAATGATGACAGGGTAAGTCATTTAAAGCTTTTTGCAACCGCACCATTGGTAAATAACTGCTCGTCTCTCCCAGTTTGGCATCCTGGGGAATCAAAAACCCTTCTAACCCATCGTCACTGTTAAGAGCAATACCATGTCCTGCAAAATAAAAGAGCAGCCGATCGCTTTTCTGCACATTTTGGGGTAAAAATTCCTCTAGCAACCGCAGACAGCCTTTTAAAGTTGCCCGTTCATTCAATAAACCCCATACCTGGTAATTATGTTCTTGTTGGAGAATCTGTGCGATCTTTTCAGCATCATTAGTAGCAGTCCTCAGAGTGGGAATACCATGTTGATAGTTGTTGATACCAATAACTATGGCTAGGTTGCGGTTGAATTTGGACATGGTTCGTTGTCATTTGTCATTTGTGTAGGGTGGGCAAATTTTTTAAGCTACTAATATACAAGTTATTTTTGCCCTCCTTACTCATTAATGGTTAATTGTTGGGATGGTTCGGTGTGTTGAACTGGTTGAGATTGAAAGGAAATATATGCGCCAATACTAGCTGCGATCGCAATTATGCCAGTAATAATACCAACTAACCAGGGTGATTTATTGCTCTTATTAGCAATTTCTTTAACCACAGGATTATTATTCCTAGCTGCTGTAACTAAATTATTTCTAGAATCGGTTTTTTGCCAAGCTTGTGCAATAGCCTGGGATAGTCCTTGTAAGCCTTCTGAATGGTAGAAATAAACCAGATGATCGCAAGCTACTTCTTGTATTTGAGGTGGATAAGTTCGATTACTATCCACACTTTTGATACTATCTATTTCAACTGCAATGTCATTGGGTTGACCAAAGAATGCTAAAGAAACTGTCTGGTTAAATAGTTTCTGCATCAAGCGATTAACTAAACTGGGTTGATCTCCCTGAGACATTAGAGCAGCAGGAATAATCGAAGTGTTACCAGCAACAATGCTATAAGGAATACCAGGATCGGGACTAGCAGCTAAATTATTTAAAAACTCCGAACCTGGTTGCATTTGATCGAGAGATACATCGATTACTTCTAAAGCACTAACAGCAATACCAATTGCTCTCATTAACATTCCTATAACTGGAACTGACCAAGAAACAGTAGATAAGCCATTGAGTCCAATACCCAACATTGTCACCGCCCAGTCTTCTATTTTTGACCAAGGAGAGCCAGCATTAGGCGTACCGAGCATAATTAAATGGTTCGCGATCGCATTTCCTCCTTCTCGTTCGATAAACCAGCGTGATACTAAGCCTCCCATAGAATGAGCGACTATATGTAAGTTTTTATCGTGATTTGCTCCTAAACCAACTTGTTCTAGTTTTTGTTTCAGTAAACGGGCATTTTCTTCGATGGGTGTATGGAGGTTTTCATAATCAAAGGTTAAGACTAAATCGTAGAGATTCCCTAGCTGTCGCGATTTACCCTTAATCTCAAATTTAGTACGGCGCACGCTTTGCACCATGTCTTCTGTATTGCCAATAATGCCGTGAATATAGAGAATAATATTCTTAGCTTCTGCAACCCTGGCTTTAACCTGGGTAATATTTTGGGTATAGTTTACGGTTTCATCGGAACTAACATCAGCTACAGCCAGAAGGGGATATTTAAACTCGCGCTTTAATTTCTGACTAATTATTTTTTGGAATAAAATACGGAACGAACCCCCCAGACTGCGGGTATCTTCTGTAGATGTAGTATCTTTCACCCTTACAGTATCGGGTAATCTGGTTAAATTGATTTCTGTTTTTCCATCTGCAATATTTTTACCCCAACCTAAAGGTAAGAAAAATTCACCATCATAGGCTATGGGTAATAAATGCTCGTCATCTGCTAAAGGTGTATCGACAACTAGCTTCAGAGGATTGGTACGATTAACAGTTTCAGGATTTTGTACTTCGGTCAATTCCAGAGCATCCAAACCGGGATCGCTACCGCGACTGGTAGTAAATTGTAAGGGTTGTACTAAATTAGGTTCTTCTGCCAAGATAGCAGGTATAGTAGGGGTATCTAAAGCCCTAGTAACCCCATTGAAGGTAGTCAGACGAGCTTGAGCCTGAAAAGTGGGATGAGGTTGGATAGTTACCCCAACTCCCAAGCTTCTACTCTCATTTCCGTGAGGAATAGCCACTGTTTCTTGGGGACGCACGGTAGTAATAGTGACTTGACTTGTTACCCAGTCGTCATATAGTGCTTCTGTTTCTGGTTGGCTTCTCAAGGCGCGAGTTTGAACTCGACTCATTAAACGATTTAATGTTCCTTTACCCCGTTTAGGAGTAGTGACTACACGGGTAGGTAAATCCAGTTCGTTTTGTTGTAAAAGAACCGCATCAAATTCAGCAGTACTAACAATTAGCTTGAGAATATCTTTCGCTTCAGTAATCCCTTGCAACCACAATTCCCGATCTACTGTCGGGTAAATTGATTCGCCATCTAACGCCCAGGCTGACTCTCCTGACTCTAACCAAATCCCCCCAGTAGCTAGTAATTCTGCACTGACTGCATAGCGATCGCTTAAATCTAAGAGAGCGCAGTAAAGTGGTTGGTTGCTTGTGTTGGTCAGTTTAATTTTAAAGGTTGGTTGTTGCCAGTTTCCCTGTTCTTTGTAATAAGACAAACGTATATCTGTAGCCGTTATTTCTTCCTCATTCTGATAAATCGAAATTTTAACCGCATCCGCAGTAATACTACTAGATACTGGACTGGCTAGTTCCGCTATATTCGTCCAACGGGTGAGATGTTCTAATCTTTCAATCCCTTGACTGGCATTAGCTTCAGTGTATTCTGTAATGGGCGCAACTAATGGGCGATCGTCAACTGGTCTGGTAATTATGTATTTATTTTCACGAGCTAATAATTGCCATTCTGCATCTTCTAGCTTGTTAACTTCTGCAATATAAAGAGAAGACTGTTTTTGTAAAGCTTGACGTGCTAATTCTACTCCCTTAGTTTCTCCTAAAATTAAAACTCCTTTAGGCGGTAGGGGTAAACTGGTGACAATTGCTTTGTAAGTAGTTTTGGGTTGTAAATTGTCTATTTTTATTTGACTTAACTGAGGCATTACTTTTAATACCTGCGCTGTAGCAATTGCCTTTTCTGGTTGAGATAATTGTTCTACAGGCGTGTCAAAAGGAAAGATTGCTAATTCTGTAGTTTCATAAGTATTAGCTTGAGAAGAAATATTCTCCCCGTCAGCCATTACTATCCCATTATCTGTTCCCGCAGAAATACCATGTACCGCAGCACCATCAATTATCCAGCCGTACTTACGTTGATGACTAACAGTAAAGTAAGCAGGATGGGTAGATATTGCCCCACCTAAAAAGGGTTGGTTTAAATCTATATACTCTTTAGTTTCAATTTGGGGAGATTGGGCGGTAACTTTACTGCGGACTAAAGCATCAGTGCGTTTAAATAAATCACGATAAGTAAGACTCCCGTTGGCTTTTTTGAGAGTATCCATTAAAAAATAGGAAAATACGCCTCTTTTTACCCCATTAGCATTATATTCCTTTGCCAATTCGCGATCGCGACAAGCAGAGAGAAATATATATTTGCCTTTAGCAGACATCCACCTAGAACTAGCTTCTAAACTACGAGAAGCAGACATTTGTTCTACTTCGGCAGGAGCAACAATAAAACTATTTAAGGGTCTTTTTCTCGGATCTAAAGGTGCTTTTCTTACCGCAATATCTAATTCTAACTCCCCGCGAGTACCAGAACCAGAATGGCAGCAATCCATAATAATTACTGTATGAGGATTATTCTGAGCCACTTCAGAGATTAATTTCCCTAATTCCTTATCCACCAAATCCCAACCTCCAGGATTGCGACTGTCATAACAGACAATAGTTTCACTTAGGCGATCTGGTTCTACATCCCAAAACTCAGGTAGTGTTTGCTCTTGAGAACCATGTCCTGCATAGTAAAATAAGGCTATATCTTCACTGGTAGCTTGTGACAAGTGTTGGCGAAATCCATTAATGATTCCTTGGCGAGTGGCATCTTGATCGATTAGAGTGCGAAGATGTAACTGATAATCATCTTGGGCAACTCTACCCTGTAAATATTCTGCGATCTCTTTAATATCGTTAACGCATCCTTGTAAGGGTGGTACGGGATAAGTATAGGCATCGATACCTACTAAAAGTGCATATATATTACGAGTCATAGTTAGTAGTTAGTGGGTAGGGTGAGCAAAAAAACTCATAGGAAATTTATTCTTATCCGCTTGAAAAATCTATCCACCTTATCTTGGTAAAAAGGGATTGGGAGAGTAGAGAATAGGAGGTTAATATAAAATGTATTAATCTTTGCGGTCTTCTGCTATTAATAAATAATTAAGCGGATTGTTTTAACTTATGCTTCCTTGATACAAAGGGATCGGGAAGAACTAGAGAGGTAAGCTCTCTAGCATTTAATTTATCTGTTTAGGTTGATGGGTAGATGGTTTAATGGTATGTTTCCTAATTTAAAAATATGCAGTTTAAATGCAAGAGTGCTTATCAAACTAGAGTGGGCAAAATTAGATTATGAACTACTCCGCCGTACAGACAAAAGGAGTAGTTCATGGGAATTTCATCTTTATAGAATTCGATTTTTCACTTTATAACCCATTTTTTTATAAAGTCTGTTTGTAGTAAAGCTTAAACAGCCCCTGGTGCAAAATGTGAGCCAACCCAAGAATTGCTAAGTCACCAAAATTTTATTGGCTAATTGTTGTTGTGCTAATGCGCCTAAAATTTGTAAAGCTCTCTCACTCTCTTCAGACCAAAGTAAACCACAATTAATCCGCATACAATTACGATAACTTTGGGAGGGAGAAAAAATAATTCCTGGGGCGATACTAATGCGATATTCTAAAGCAGATTCATAAAATTGCATCACATCAAAGTTTTGGGGTAACTCCAGCCATAAAACCTGTCCTCCCTGGGGTCGTGTAACTCTGGTTTGGGGTGGAAAATATTTGCAGATTGCTAGTCTGGTTTTCTCCATCTGGGATTGATATATACGACGCAATTTCCTTAAGTGACGCTCGTAACCACCATTGGCAAAAAAATGAGCTACCGTTAGCTGAGGCACAATGGAAGTCATCATATTAGTCACCATTTTCAATTTTTTCACTTGAACAAAGTTTTTCTCAGCCACTAACCAACCAACTCGTAAACCAGGAGAAATTGTTTTACTCACTGAACAACAGTGTAAAACCATGCCTTCGGTATCAAAAGCTTTGATGGCTTTAGGACGATTTCCCGCAAAAGATAAATCTCCGTATATATCATCTTCAATTAGGGGAATATTGTATTTAGTCACAAGTTCTACTAAATCTTGTTTACGGCGATCGCTCATACAACTTCCCAGAGGATTACTAAAATTAGACACCACAGCACAAGCGGAAATATGAGAACTTTTCAATGCTGCTTCTAGATGTTCTAGGGAAATTCCTTCTCTGGGGTCAGTAGGTAATTCTAAGGCTTTAAGATGGAGTGCTTCTAGAATTTGTAATAGTCCATAATAGCAAGGAGATTCAATAGCTACCGTATCTCCTGGTTTAGTTACAGCTTGTAAAGCTAAATGAACCGCCTCAGTAGTACCATTGGTAATAATAATTCGTTCAGGTGCGATCGCACAACCAGCATCCATCAACCTCTTAGCAACTTCATGACGCAATACTGCACAACCCCTAGGACTATGGTAAGAATGGGAGATTTCTGAATAGGTGCGTATCACTTGACCCATAATGCGATTGAGAGTTGCTATGGGTAATAGTTCGGGAGAAGATATAGCAGCACCCAATTTAATTATCTCAGGTTGCTCTATATTTGCATAGACCCGAGACACAATGGATGTATCTATAATACTGGCTTGTTGGGGAGGCGCAGAAGGATTAGGTTCTTGGGAAACAATTTTAGCTTTGACATAATAGCCAGATTGGGGACGGACTGTAATTAAACCTCTGTCTTCTAGTAAACGATAAGCCTCCGTCACAGTAGAGACACTAACAGATAATTGTTCTCGGAGTTTACGCACTGAAGGTAAGCGATCGCCTATTTGCAGAGTTTTCTGTTTAATTAATTCTTGAATGCGATCTGCTACTTGTTCGTAAAGATGTTTATCGGAAGATTTATTCAACAATACAGTTCCTCCTAATAACAACCAGAACAGTTTTAATTTATTGAACTGTCATGGTAACAATTTAGCGCAACTGCCTCTGAAACATTTAAGTTACATATTCAATAATTAAGGAGTCGCGATTCGGAGGACACATCAAGATGAAAGCGATCGCTAATTCCTTTCAAAATGTAATTAAACTACTGAAAAATTCTTTCACAAATTGGGCTTACTATAGTCGAGAACCAAAAATTACCTGTAAAAAGAATCGTCAAGATAATTGCTATTTTCAAGTTTATGACCCTGTTAGTCGCCGATCTGGTAGCTTTAGTAGCGAAGCAGAAGTAAGAGCTTGGTTAGAAGAAAGATATTATAGATTACCCAATCAATATTAATTGTCTGTTAGTGGTTGGTGGTTAGTAGGGGCGGTTAACGATTCGGTGAAGGGTATGAAGTAAAGCCCGAGAGCGTGGGAGCGTGGGAGCGTAATTAGTAATTACTAATTAGTATCAGCGCAAGGAAACCTGCGCCCTTACACTAAGAGGTTATCATTACCAAAATGGAAGTATTCAAGGAGATTGTATATGAATCAGCCTCATTTTCCTGATAAAATTCGTTCTCTACCAATTTTCCAAGGAAGATTTGATGCTAATAAATTAACAACAGATAATGTAGATATTTACTTTGCCAGCTATCCCAAACATACAGAAATTGAGGCTCATCAACATGATACCGATAATTATGGAGTAATTACCCAAGGGGAATTGATTTTAATTGTTGATGGTAAAGAACAGTGTTTCTATCCAGGGGATTGGTATCATATTCCCCCTAATACAATTCATGCAGCCAGGTTTGAAAAAGATACTTCGGAAATCGAATTTTGGTTTAAAGAGAATAGTTAACAAGACAAATTTGTCATGAAATTACCTAAATTTAAACTAGAACGATTTTTCGCCAAGTATGAATTCAAAACACCCTATCTGCTTTAACTTAATCGGAGAAGGAAAACGACGTGTCAGCTCTTCTACTGTAACTGTTTTCAAAAATGATAGTAAATTTATCAGAATTAAAAGGATGAGATACTGAGGATAACTAAACTGTTTCTTGAGATGTTGGCTATATATATAATTCAGGGAGTTGAAACATTGCTTTTTCAACAATTACGGTTTATTGATAATAGTCTCTTATATTTGGGGAGACTACTTCCTTCAAGGAGCGAGCGCATCTGTTTTCTGACCTTCTCTTTAGTCCCCCCAGGGTAGAAGCTTTAAATCATTCAGAAACCCTTGTAAGTCTCAAGATAAGTTCGTTCTCATTTGGATAGTCTGTTAACAAAGACTCTCGGTCTGCAATGTAAAACTCATCAAACGAAAAGGGAGGAGCACAAACATTTGTCCCAAATGCAAATGCTTGTTTTTCAGGGAGTTCCGCAGCTTGCCAGTAGCCGATAGGAACATTAGCAACTGGTGTTTCACCCGAATCAAGATCCATCCCCAAATGAATTGTACTTTTTCTACCGTCGGGACCAAGTAAGTGTAATAATAACTTTCCTTCATGAATTAACCAAAGCTCATCATTATTGTTGACTTTGTGAAAAGAAGAAAACGAACCGGGTAAAAACAACCAATGACCTGATGTTCTATATTTATCCCTATGAGTCTCAACAAATTTTGGACCGTCAGGATGATCGAACCAGTCATATGCTTTCAATATCCTATCAATCATTACAGTATTTCTTAGTTTTCCTGTTTGTTTTGAGCCATAACTATTTATATTCAGACCAGAGGATCGAACTAGGCATCCTTGGACGAGTTGGAATGTCCTGTCACGATATCTTAAATCTAACAAAGTTAGACGTTCAAACTTTTTTGATTGGACAAAAGCCCTAGGGAAAGTTCTTGTTAGTAGTGATATTAATGAGAGGAGCTTGTCTATCTCTTGTTAGTAGCCAATGAAATCGTATTATTTATGGGAAGTCACTGAGTCCCGACCCTAAATACGATCAACTAGGTTGAGGCTTTAAGTAGGTGCTAAGAAGAAGGAATCGCTTTTGAAGTAAAAATACAATTAAATAATGTTTAATGAAAAATAAAAATACAATTGAAGCCAACTCAACCAGAACAAATATTCAAGACTGCTGAAGCTTATCTAAGAGAAATAGTAGCCCCCCAAGCAGGACAAATAGATAGAAAACCAGAGATAATAGAGCAAGTCCTCAAAGGAATGGGCGATCGCTCTCTTTTAGCTTTAAGAGTACCTCAAAATTTAGGTGGTGCTGGTTTTACAGAAATCGATTATTCTCACTTCCAAATCCTCATTGCTAGATATTCTGGTGCGTTAGCCTTTCTACAAACCCAACATCAAAGTGCTGGATCGATGCTGGTAGCTAGCAAAAATCAAGAACTTAAACAGAGCTACTTACCTTACATGAGTACAGGAGAAATCTTAGTAGGGGTCGGTTTTTCCCAGTTACGCCGTCAGGGTAATCCCGTCATAAAAGCCCAAAAGGTAGAAAATGGATATCTTCTAGAAGGAGAAGTCCCTTGGATTACTGGTTTTGGTTTTTTCGACAGTTTTATTATTGGTGCTACTTTACCTGATGGGAGGGAACTATATGGAATATTACCCTTACATAGTCAACAGCAACCAACAGGAGGAATAATTAACTTTAGTTCCCCAATGGAATTAATAGCGATGAATTCCACCAACACAGTTAGTGCTGACATTAAACAATGGTTTTTAGCGGATAAGGAAGTAGTTGATATTAAACCAGCAGGTTCAATTAATGAAAAAAGCCAAAAAAATGTACTCCATCATGGTTTTTATGCCATAGGATGCGCTCAAGCAGGATTGGATATTGTAGAAAGTATTCATCAGAAAAAACAGCTTCCTTTTCTCCAACAATCTTGGCAAAAGCTTCAGCAAGAATTAACCAATTGTCATCAAGCTATGTTTGCTGCTACTTTAGATTGCACCTATCCAGAAAAATTGAAGTTACGAGGATGGGCAATTAATTTGGCTGGACGTTGCAGCCATGCAGCAGTTATTGCTTCTAGTGGTGCAGCCAACTATCAAGATCACCCTGCTGGAAGAGTGTATAGAGAAGCTTTATTATTTAGTGTTTCGGGACAAACTACAGCAGTGATGGAAGAAAGTCTAAATGCTTTGTTGTAGTAGCAATTTATTTATTGATGAGAATAAATCCTCGGGTCTTACCAGATACAGAATCCACTGTATTCATAGAATTAAAATGTCCTCCCGTTAGAAGCAACTTAAATCAGAAGTTTTGCAGATAATCCAGACTGGTGAAGTATCTGGAAGTGCGTATCAAATTAAGGCTCATGTGCTATTCAACACTTACGTTATCAGACTGAATTCTGACAATCTAAGAGCATAATCTTTGATTTGCTCTTAGTAGTTGAAGATTAATCTTAGGGAACATAGACTTAGAGTTTGGACTACTTCTAAGATGTTAATACACCAATCAGTTATCAGAATTTTGTGTTACTGATTACTGTCTATTGATTACTGGTTACTATTGAATGCAGATTAATGAAACAATAATTGTCTCCGCGCAACAGATGAGGGATATAGAAGCCCGTATTTTTGCAGCAGGAATGCCCGTAGCTGCTTTAATGGAAAAGGCTGCTGGATTGTGCTTTAGAAAAATTCAAACCCTCTATCCTCAAGAGCAGTTTTCTCTAGTAGGAGTTTTAGTGGGTTCTGGTCATAATGGTGGAGATGCTCTAGTTGTGGCTCGTGAGTTGCACTTTGCTGGTTATGAAGTGAAAGTTTATTGTCCTTTCGATAAGCAAAAAGAATTAACTACTTGCCATCGCAACTATGCAGCTAGTTTGGGTATTTCCTTTGTTGATACCATCGATTCCTTAAAAAATTGTGAATTAATTATTGATGGGTTGTTTGGTTTTGGCTTAACGCGATCGCTCTCTGGTAAGATTGCAGAAATTGTAGATTTAATTAACAGTTGGCAAAAACCAATAGTTAGCATCGATCTTCCTTCAGGAATTAATACCGACACAGGGGAAGCATTGGGAACAGCTATTAAAGCAACTCATACTCTATGTTTAGGCTTGTGGAAACGCGCCTTTTTCCAAGACCAAGCTCTAGAATATATCGGAGAAGCAGTCAGATTGGATTTTGGTATCCCAGTAAGCAATATAGAATCAGTGACAGTTCAACAAATCACTAATACTCTTGCTAAACAGTTTTTACCCTTATCTCGTCCCCTACTTACCCATAAATATCAACAGGGACATTTATTACTAGTCTGTGGCTCTGCTCGTTATGCTGGTGCAGCTATTCTTAATGGTTTGGGAGCTAGAGCTAGTGGGGTGGGGATGCTTTCTATTGCTGTTCCAGAATCTATTAAATATTTACTCATAAGTCAGTTACCAGAAGCCTTAGTTATTGGTTGTCCCGAAACCGCTCAAGGTGCGATCGCCTCTTTACCTTTATCAGAAAGTGATTTCACTAGATTTGATACCATCGCCTGTGGCTCTGGTCTAACTACCGATGCTGTTACAGTCGTCCAGCAAATACTCAAAATAGAATCTCCTCTAGTACTGGATGCGGATGCTTTAAACATTATTGCTAAATTCTCACAACCGTTAACCCTAAGACCTAATATTGTTTTAACGCCCCACTTAGGAGAATTTAAACGTTTATTTCCTGAAATAGACATTAGTAATGGCGATCGCATAGAAGCAGTGAAACAAGCAGCAAAACATAGTAACAGTATTATCTTACTCAAAGGAGCTAGAACCGCGATCGCCTATCCTGATAGCTCAATTTGGGTAATTCCTGAAAGCACTCCTGCTCTAGCTAGAGGTGGTAGCGGAGATGTTCTCACAGGATTAATCGGGGGATTGTTAGCGTCTGCTAACAATTTAGGCAAACTCCAAACTTATGTAGCAACAGCAGCTTGGTGGCACGCTCAAGCAGGACTAAAAGCAGCAGCAGAGAGGACACAATTAGGAGTGGATGCTCGTACTCTATCAGAATATTTAATCAAAATTTTGTAGGCAAAGTTCCCAAGAAATTCTACAGGGTATTTCTGAATGATTTACGATTGCTATAAAGGAGTGCGACTCGTTTAGAACAAAAGTACTGAAAAGTACGTGGTTCTAGCTTGGATTGAGGAGACTCATGTTAAGGATAGTTAAGAGACTAACAATTTTTAACAAGTCAAATTGAACCATGATAACTAAATACTCTGTGAAGGTGAGAAAGCCTGTAATAAGGTAGCCAAATATTAACAAAAGCGTAAATCTTCAAGTCCTTCTCTCTCGGTGTTGGGAGTAAAGCATAGAGCGTCCCCTTCTGTGAAGAAGGTGAGAAGTTCCCCTTATGTCTGAAATGGTAAATCAGAGGTAAAAGCGGGGCTAAACGGGGGCTATGCCTGTATAGGTTGTATCGGACACCCTAAGCGCAAGAATTCCAAGGATAAAGCGTAACGCTCGAAGCACCAAACCATCGATAAGCAAAAATAGCTAAATCAACCCTGATAAGCTATAGCCAAAAGGCAACACTGCAAATGATTGTTAACTAGTTCCTTTATAGTTAACCAACACTAATCGCAGTCGGTGGAAAGGTAATAGTCGCAATCATCGTTATTTCGAAATAGCTAAATCAACCCTGATAAGCTATAGCCAAAACAGCAATACTGCATATGATTGTTATCTAATTCCAAAGTAGATAACCAACACTAATCGCAGTCGGTGAACAGACGCATCCTAAAGGTTCATATCAACAGAGTATTTGGAACGAGGAAAACCCCTAATAACTCTCTGGTTTTGGTCAAATAATCCAGAGTAATCAGCCAAGATGCAACCTCTCTAGAAATAGAGGTTATTAGGGGAGAAGGATTGGGTAAAAAGCCAACGCCTTAACTTGAAATGACAAGTATTGCTTTTCTGAAACAAAGGAAAAGAAGGGTAATTCCAAGGATATGCTGACGTACCCACTGTTTTCAGGATAGTAGTGATTAAGTAGCATTGAATATGTCTAAGACAGATTTAAAACTAAATACTGTGGAATGGAATCAACTTAACTGGCGTAAAATCCAGAAAGCTGTATTCAAGATGCAAAAGAGAATCTACCAAGCCTATGCCAGTGGTGATGTTAAGAAAGGAAGAAGGCTGCAAAAAACCCTCATCAATTCCTATTACAATCGTTTGTTAGCTGTCAGAAAGGTCACTCAGGATAATCAGGGTAAAAAGACTGCTGGTGTAGATAAGGTTAAGTCCTTAACACCCAAACAACGTCTTCAACTCGCTAATAATTTAAAAATAGGGGATAAATCCCAACCCATCAGACGGGTATGGATACCTAAACCTGGAAAAGACGAGAAGCGATGCAGCGCGGTCTTGGGGGTTTCCCCCATGAGCGACTGCATCAAGAAGCGACCCCTGGGTATTCCTGTAATGAGCGATAGAGCAGTACAAGCCTTAACCAAAACTGCTTTAGAACCTGAATGGGAGGCAAGATTCGAGGGAAACTCCTACGGATTCCGACCAGGAAGGAGCGCGCACGATGCTATTGAAGCAATTTTTAACCAAATCAGATACAAATCTAAATTTGTACTCGATGCCGATATCAGCAAGTGTTTTGACCACATTAACCATCAAAAACTTTTAGCCAAAATAAAAACTTTTCCTAAACTAAGGAAACAAATCCGAGCTTGGTTAAAAGCAGATATCTGCGACTTTACCAAACATGAAAGAACTCCAAACCAACAAGGCACACCACAGGGAGGTGTAATTTCCCCGCTACTAAGCAATATAGCCTTACACGGAATGGAGAACAGAATAAAACAAATCAGAGGCGCATCTCTTATTAGATATGCTGATGATTTTGTTATCTTCCATGAAAACCTGGAAGTATTAAAACAATGTCAAAAGATAATCTGTGAATGGTTAACCCAATTCGATTTGGAATTGAAGCCAAGTAAGACCAGGGTGGTACACACCTTAAATGTATTAGATGACAATAAACCAGGATTCGATTTCCTGGGTTTCAATATCAGACAATACGAAGTAGGTAAATATCAATCTGGGAAAAACACCAACGGTGAGTTACTCGGTTTCAAAACCATCATTAAACCATCTGATGATAGTGTCAAAAAACACTACAACAAAATATCAGATACAATCAATCGGTTTAATGCAGCACCTCAAACAAAGCTCATTAAAGAGTTAAACCCCATCATTAGGGGTTGGTGCAATTATTTTAAAACTGTGTGTAGTAAAGAAATCTTCACAAAGATTTACAGATTAACACATATAAGAGTACGCACATGGGCTGACAGAAGACATCCTAATAAAGGTAAATATTGGGTATCTAATAAATATTGGAAAACGGTAGGAGATGATAACTGGGTATTCGCTACCCAGTATCAAGGGAATGACCACGAATTGATAAAACATCAACATACAGCCATTAAACGCCATACCAAAGTTAAAGGGTCATCTTCACCCTTTGATGGAGATACACCCTACTGGGGAAAACGGATGTCAAAACATCCAGAGCTTAAAAACTCAGTAACCAAGTTACTTAAAAAACAGGATGGAAAGTGTAACTGGTGTAATCTTCCTTTCAGTGAAGGAGACATTATAGAAACCGACCATATTACCCCCAGAGGTGCTGGAGGTAATAGTAAAAAAGATAACTTACAACTTCTTCACAGGCATTGCCACGACATTAAAACCAAGAGTGACCTACGGGTTATAAAGCGATACAAAGCTGAAAAGGAATGGGCAAAAATTCAAAAACAATTCAACAGTATGGATTGGGATTGGGTGGATGATATACCAACCTTACTCAATAATTTGGGTATTCATAAAGAACCTGATAGCAGAGGAGCGCAGTGAGGTAAAAGTCTCATGCTGCGTTCTGAAGACGAGTCGCCTCGGTGACAAGATAGCTTAGTTTAACTAGTTAAATTCTTAAACTGGAATTGCCAACAGATTCTATTTTTAGAATCTCCCTTGGTTGAGTCATGACACCTTTGGATGAGGCTGACAAAAGAGTTAAAAGTGTTTCCTGCACCTCTCTCGACTGTCTTTTCTCTCCTACCCCGTGCTTCATTTCCTTTAATAGAAAAGATACAAATGTTCTCTTGTTGTCCACCCCCATTGATGGTTTTTTTTCTCCCCGCGCTCTCTCTATTTCCCCCCCTACTCCCCTCATTCGGGTCCTACCCCTCGGAAGTAAGGAAGATTTTTTTACCCCCCTCTATCCCCCACCTCTCCAAACCTCTCCAATATAAAAAAAACTATTCCTCTGTCTTCCCCCCTGTAGGGGGGATAGAGGGGGGTGGAGAGGCTCGACTGATGTCCCACCTCCCTATAATCCCTCCTTTCAGGAGGGACTCAGTTGTATCTCCCCACCTCCCTAAATCCCTCCTTTCAGGAGGGACTCAGTTGTATCTCCCCACCTCCCTAAATCCCTCCTTTCAGG
>JAAUYH010026127.1_pt1 | contig 31519 bp, 22 predicted proteins | sample 7278061 | NCBI WGS metagenome assembly JAAUYH01 (sample SAMN14350203, study PRJNA611818) | marine sediment metagenome | isolation source: surface marine sediment (0.6m) | place: French Polynesia: Moorea | collected 2018-08 | reverse complement strand
GGTACATATAGCGCGAAAACAGTAGGATAATTTCCCGGTCGCAATTTTCCTTATACAATCTTTCAAAGCTTTTATATAGAGTAATTATCTAAGTAGTTTGAAACAACATATTTCCTTTTTTACTTGTTTCCTTTTAATTGTCCTCTTTTTCCCTTTTATTTTTTTATTTTGTATCTTTTTATGTTCTCTTCTCAATTTCTATTTCCCTTAATTTCACTATTGATGATAGAAACTAAAGTTTCCTACAGATGCATCTAAATATGAACTTCACTGATTTATTTTATATCTAGGAAATTTAAAATTTTTACCTTAGACACAGTTTCTACCTGTACTACCCGCACTCTTACTGTTGTGTGAGTCCTGCATACACTATACACGCCACGGGGTCTGTCCTAGCAGAAGCTCTGGTTCTCCCTTAAGGAGGGCCACATGCGCTTTCCTGCAAGGTTGTTCTGTTAGCAAGGCTGCCATTACCAGTGTGATATTTCTATTTTACGAATTTAGCGTTTCGTAAAGCAACCTGCTGCCGATTTATCGGTCACCGGTTATGTCAGCTTAAACCCAGAATCGTCTTTTTTCATAGCTCGACTGGCAAGTAGATGACAGTGCAACAGGTGGCGGTTAGATGCCAACATTTGAATCGACAGATTACATGAATAGATTGGCTCACATTTAAAACAAGTTTTCGCATACCAATGAAAATTATATTTTATTGCAACTTCATAGATGGTCTAAGTGGTAACGTGCTACTTCCGAGATTTTAAAATAGCTTTTAGCTGCGAATTTCAAATTTCAGAATTAAGGACGGAAATTGAGTGTTCAAAACTGACTTTGTCAAACAAGCACGCAGTTAAAATATTTGATTGCCCGAATACCACGAGTTTTTCCCTGTATTACTTTTTTGTTTCCGATTTCTGTGTTTAGTGGATTCTTGAAAGCTGCTGCTGTTTAATCTTGTAAGTATTGAGTTAACCAGATTTACCCGCATCGTAAACGAATTTTATGTATGTTTGGCAGGAAGACTTACAGATGAATCTGTGCTTCACTGTATAGCTATTACTTTATATTGACATATCATGCTACGTTGATGCAATTTGCAAGCAAAGGTGTTTGAAATCAGAATTCAGTTAGAACATACGCGGGAAGATCGAGACTCTCTCGACAAAAACCAAGAGCTTATGTCTGGTAAATGTTTTTGGTAAATCGAATTCATCAGTAGAATAACATGAATCATTGCAGAGGAAAAAAATTTTCTCTCAGCCTAGTCGCGTATTTGGTTCCGGAAAATCCAATAAGTACCGGTAAATTGGGTCGTAGGCAGTGAAAAATATCCAAGATTTCGTATTTGACAGCAATATCGAAAGCAAACTTGATCATTTTCTCCTTTGTTTCGTACAAACAATAGTACATGGGAATTATTGTATACAAAACTGCGCCGCAGAAAACATCGACCACATCTGTCGCATTCAAAGCAAATATTGACTGCGTGTGTGTTCTACATACACATATGATTACAGGAACAGTAAATTCAAGAGACGAAGAAAAAGATAGGAAATATGATTTATGCTAGGGATAGATATTTGCTGTATCCGAGCAGCAAAATACAAAAAAACTTGAAGAAATTGTGATCAACATTGTGCTAGCGGCATTTCAGCAGTTGGGCTATCCATTCTTTTTGCAGTCAAATTTATACCATCATATCGATTAAATTCAATTGCGTAATATCGATCACCATTTCTTTTTTCTGCACAGACCAGCATTGCAGAGCTCAAACTATTAATGCTGAAATGATCAATGAACAATCAGGATAGACATTTAATTGAAAGTCAATGCTGCGTTCTTCCTAGTATGCCAGAACATCTGTTTTAGAAGGTGTAGCGATATTGTTTCCTATGTAAATTTGAAGAGAGATTTGCATTCGCAGTATTAGACTCTTATTGTACTACTGAAATTCAAATAGATTTTTAGTTTCTTTTATCTATGATTTCATCATAGATTTCAAAGTGCTTCTCCGCGTCTCAGAATCAGTCCAATGAGTATAATGAAGGAAATTTGTCTTTTGTACTAACGTGAATATATCCGGGAATTTTATTTTCATTATTCACAAAATCGCAATATAGTGAAGCTCGATAAGTGTATAGGAAGATGAATTTAAATACCATATGTACTACGAGTGAAAGCAATAAATTTTTTGTATAATAATCGCCTATAGTCTCAAAATAATTCGACAGATGATGTTAACGAAGTGAAGTTGAATGGTGCAACACCAGAAATAATTAGCACTGTCGATATCGAAAATGGAACCAGAATCTGAAAAATACCAGTACAGAAAGTCATGTTTCTATTAAAAGTGAGAAAAGTATAACGAGAGTCTCCGTGGTAGCTCGAATTCTCTTAAAAGATCGAAAACTTAGGACTTATGCTTCTTTAGTAAAAGGAAGATGATCATAACGTGGCCCATTATGATTAATACGCTTCTTCTTCACTTTCTCTTAATTGCTTTTAGTTCTTTTTCCTTTGTTTCCCTTTCAAATTGTTTTTCTTTTAAATTCAATTATCTTAAGTTTATTTCCATACATTCAGTACTGAAATTTACCTGTTTCCGACAGGTGTATCAATATCCAAAGAATACCTGAACATTCATGACGATTCTTCTTTTCTCAAGTTTTTTACGACTTTCTTGAGTGCACGGCTTTCACTTGTACAGTCGTACTATTACAGTAATGTAAGCCCTGCTTGAACTGTAAGCTTCTTTTTCGCAACACAGGGAATAGACGTTCTACAAGCACCGGCTACTGAAAAGCTAGGTATGTGATCACAAGGTTGTTACGCGAGTTCCTATTCGCGGCTAACTATTTAACTAAACGCGCTTGATATAAAAAATTCTATCCTGCATCAGACCGGACAGGTATCAAATAACCCTGAAAATAACCTTAAGAATCTGCTCAGTGTTCCTTAATGTGAAATAAATCACTGCCATGGTTGATTTGTACTCGATCGATTCTAAACTCTAATAATTTTTAGATTTTCTCATCGTATAATCACATCAATTGATCAACTATATTTTCTCAGCTACTCGAGGACAGACATACATTGCTGTTCATAGTGCTGTGAGATTTTGCATTCTTACTAGCCCGAGCTCTAAAATAATTGGGACATTAGGTGATCGACGATTCAGTTTGGGTACCACACCGATCCAACTTTTACAGGAGGAAGAATAAAGTCTCAAACGTTTCAAAGCTCTCAGAAGTATTTGTACGTATCCAAGAAAGTCCTATTGGGGTAGGTATCGCGTGAAATAGGTTGGGTGCAGCATTAAATCGTTAATCGCTGTTGTTCTCCTAATTCAGTTGCTACTCCATTTATGCGGTTCTAGAAATAGATTCGCCAGTCATAGAGGTTGCATGGCACTGCAATGGATGCCTGTTACTTGATAGCCTTTACATTTCGCCAGTCATCATATATGACGTAGTATGATAATGCATTGAGTGCACTTCGACAACCTGATGAAAATCTGCAGTTCTCACACTCCTCAACTTCTCTTCGCAAATTCAAGAACCATTGAGACATGTAAATCATTCGATGAATTCTATCACATTGACCTGGGGAAACATCGCCTGGTAATGCATGCTGGTCGAAGACTCATATTGAATCTCATAGCTTCTAAGATACAATTGTATCCAGGGCATCGTTTTCTGAGCATGCGTGGCAAGAAATTGTTGCTTAAAATAGCGCTTTGGTACGTTGTGCACTCAATATTGCAAATATCTCGAGTTTGATCAGCAGTCAGTTGGTCATGATTGAATAGATAATTCGTGCTTGAATCATTATCATCTTTTGATGCAGCTTGAGCTGTGTTTCTGTCTGACGATCTGATCACCCTTTGTTTAACACGAAATGTTACTTTGCCTGTGCCTAACAAAGTATTGAGGGGGTCGCATTTGAATGGCTCTGTTATACCATCTGCAGGATTATTAGTAGGACCGCGTATGAAGCCAATATTGGATATTTCAAGTGCCTTCTACGCATCTCAAAATGGTTGTAGATCAATCATGAGTCGATGTTTTGGGTTTGCGAACACTTAGTGATGACATCGAATAGATTCTCGAGTCCGAATATATCTCCAGTGGTATCGTCCTATCTATTAATCTTTTCATATCTTTCTTTGCGCAATAGGCAATGTCGTATGCATCAGATAACGCGTACATTTACGGCAGCTAGTACATATCAAGCAAATCGACGGCTGCTGTAACTAGCGTAATTCAGTGTACAGCCATTGTCCTATCTGTCACATAGGAAAACAATGTAGCCAAGTTGTGATGTTAAATTGCGATTGGTAGCAATTCATGCATCAGCGTACGCAAGGATGTGTACCGAGTCCATATCTAGTTTGCGAAATTGCTGAGAAAGGCCCAGAGAATCCACGCAGTGACTGACAGCAGTGCAGAACATGTTCACATTCTTACGTTCGAAAGCCTTCTCTGTAACATGAGCCTTCTTGCTTGCGGTTACGCGTATGTCAGGTCTCGAGTCTAACAAAGTTGGGTGCAGTCTGCATCTCGAGGCAGCTGCTCCAGACGATCTATGTATGCTCGATGTTGTGTTTCGAGACCGTCACGTAGCTTTCCTACATGAACATCTGATAACCTTATGTTCTTGTGCTCTCGAGATTTGACTGCGAACCTTTTACTTGCTCTTTTGATCAGTTTGGCAAATTATTCATCACCGAATGCTAAAGTATCGTCGACATACGATGGAAGTAGTCATGAAAAAGAGGGACATACAACTAGACACGGATTTCATAGCTAGGTCATCAGAAAGATGCTTGGCAAATGTCGCATGCAGGTAATCTCAGGTATAATCTAGGCCGTAAAGCAGTCTCAACAATTTCAAAACGTACCTAGTGGGAACTTTCAATCGAGGATTTGGTTTCGAATATACCTCGCTTATTAGCTCACTTGCGTACCGTAAGTATGCTTGCGATAAGTCTTCAGTCCAAACTTCAAATACTTTAATTGCCGCTATAGCAACTAATAGTCAAATAGAACCTTGACAAACAGTTCTGAAGTCGTGTAACACTTGATTTTTGTCAGACCCGATTGCCTCGAGCAATAAATCGTGCTTTCAAGGTAGGTATCTCAGTTTCTGTATCTTCGATCGTAATGATCATCTTGTGATCAATTTTTCCTCTTTTGGAACGTCCTCTTCCTAGAACATCTCCCGTGTACCTCTGCGAACTCAATTTTCGATCTAGAGTTCACGAGCTTTATTGGCTTCGGTAATGCGAATACGAGGATTCGCGTGATGTATGAATTCAATAAAATACACAATGGAATGATCCGCTTCTTATCTGGTTTCGTGCTTCTTTTCTTAGACACAAATTGTGGGAGATCTTTGGATAGTGTATGCACAAATCATTCGCTGTTCACAATAGTGGTGTAGGTAGATGCTTGTATGGCTTTCTGGACACTAAATGTCCTTCTCTATCATTTATTACGGCACTTAATTGCTTTCCAACAACTCTGATCACTTGGCATGTCCCAAAGTACTTCTTATCCTTGTGGCTCAGTATTTGAACTTTGTCGCCAGGTTGGATCTTCAATTCTGCATTACGTGAGGCCCGAGACGCAAAATATTTATATACATGAATTTCAAAACCGAAAGTAGCCATCTCCAGGTGAGCACTTGACAAATCATCCATGCCAGACTGCAGGTCTGGCAGCTTGGAGTCAACAGACGGAAATCTTGGCACTCACCCTAACACATGATATGATTGCATCAATCTATTGGGTCCCATGGTGTCATTCATTGCCTTGAAAGCGACGCGTAATACATCTTTTATATATTATGGGAGTTTATGCCTGATTTTGTTGAATATTCTTCATTACGGCGCGTTATACCTTTTACCGGATACAATTGAGTTGAACGATTTTACGCCAGATGTTTGGACTATTTTGCCAACGGCATCCAATCTACGAGTCCATCGTTCAGTTGTGAAGGAACTTCTTTGGTCAACTCGCACTTTGAAGGGAAGTCCAATTTACAGCGATGCCCAGCACAAGATGAAAGCAGCCTAAACTCCTTACACAGTTTGTTTCGGTAGGAAGGATCCTGAACAGAAGTATTTATCGAGATCTAAGACCTGTAATACTGATTTCTCGCTGCTCCACGATTGAATACTATGTCCGATGGCGGCTCACTGAAGCGAAATTGTTGAGGCGGGGCGCTGAAAGTTGACAGGTTTCGCATGATCGTAAAATCTTTTGTAGTAGTTTTCGGGTAGACTCATCGGCTTGTTCCAGCCTTGCACGCTTCACTAATTCGTATAGTTTTCCACTTGATCGGGGACGAAAATGTTTGCCTTGCTTAACGAGTTCACGTTTCGTAGAGAGCACTTCTTCGGTAATCCTGCATAAATATGAGTGCTCTATTTTATCTTGAGAGGCATTGATGAGCCCGGTAGAGGTAACCGTGACTCGTTTGTCACGTTATCAGCAGCCAAACCTTCGCGATACAATACATCTAGTCTCATCAGCGAAGGATCATCTGCCGATACAATATCCAATATTATGCTGAAGAATGATCCTTTATCTGTTGGAATACGAACTTTCATGGAAATGAGTGATGGGTAGCTTTCGTTTCCGAATTTAAAGCAAGTAGTGGACGCACTAAGTTTAAACGTGAATTTGTGCCGCTTGCAGTATGCTTCAGCTTTCCTTTCGCCAATCACACTCTGTTCTGTTCCAGTGTTAACACATGCGCCCTATAGTTAAGTCCCATTTTACTTGAGGTTCGTCCGGCGCAGATAGAGTTCCAAATATCGCGCACAATTCTTGTAGTCGTATACCGGTAGACAGAAGGTGTTATGTAGGCCTAAACGTCGAAATATTTCAGCCTGTAATATCCATATCCAAAAATCCGAGTCATTATCGTCAACAGGAATGTGGGTAAGAACTTGTCCTACGTCCTTCACATCTTCTTCGAAAGATTAGCTGTTTTCAGCAGAATCTCCAAAGAACATAGCAGCTGCGGAATCTTTAGCGTATCTGTTGTCCATTCCATTATTTTCTGTAACCCTTCAACCATTTTATACAGAAATCGCTTGGTACCGTTTTTCCTGTTTGCTTGTTTTCAAGGAATGATGCTTTTCAAGCTGCGATCACATTGAAATTGATACGTTGAAAGCATTTAGCGCGACGATTACCAGTTTTACCATAGTTCCAGCTCGAATTCAGATACATTTCCTGTCTCGGGGCAGTGAAGAAATCTGGTGGCTTGGAAGCAAATTAGTTACTGTTTCCACTGCTTCGCGGGATTCACTTTCGCGTTCGATACGAATTTGTAACGCGTTACCGACTTCAGTACACAATCTTTTCTATGATTTCTATGCACCTATTCGTGACAGCATGTTCTCAACCCAGTCTTCTGTAATTAGTCCATAGCGCAGGAACCCGGCGATATGAGTCACATCCCTCCAGGTCTCATATCATAGCGGAAGACGTTTTCAATGTGGTTCTACAGTTTCTTGGATGCTTTCCGAATTTGTGACTGCGATTTTTTCCGAGAAAGTTGCCATAGAAAAGTTTAGACAGCTTTGCTTTCGTTTTTTTAGCTTTCTGGCAGAGTTGAATTGTTCTTTCATCCTTTCAAGAGCCTCAGGAAATTATCTTACGCGTCCTACAACATTCGCATTGTAAAATCATAAAGCTTCACGATGAAACAGATTTTGAAAGTTCTGTAGACGTTCCGATGGCGACAAACAAAGATCACATAAGGCAGCGAGATACTGGTCAACGAACTCATCATAGCTCTCATTATCGTTTCCATTGCATTTTCGATCTTTCCAAAAGAATGGTTTCGTGAAGTGCATAGCATTACTTGCCGTGCTATAAGTGTCGTTACAACACAATAGATTCCCTTCTGCCCGGTGAATTTCGTAATAATGCTTACTTGAATTTCCATTATTCGGCGCCTGTCGATTTGTGCCTTGGTCTCGCAAGTTAGGGGCACCAATAACCGTATTTAGGAAGCTGTCGTCCTGCACGGTTGGCAAATTCCCGTTGAACATTCCTGGGTTGTGGTACGGAGCTCCATAGAGCTCCATAGAGATTCAATTTTAGGGAATCATATGAGTTGTATACAGAATCGTTAAAGCATTGTTTTCGCCAACTGGTAAATAAGCCTAGCTGTGCGGCACCTTGATTAGTGCGAGCCATAAGTCCTTGCATTTGAGCCTTCGTGTGCGCATTTGATCCGTGAGAGCAGCGAAGGGACACATGATTCTTCTTCTTCTCCATTAATCGAATCAATGGCAAAACAGTTGTCGATTAGCACGTTTCTCTGTTCCTTGATTAAAACTGACATGATCGAATAATTTCTCCGAAGACCGATTTTAGAAAGCTCTCACGAACCAGATGGATTTGCTTAACAAATATGAAGAAACTTCCTTCGTTAAATTTCTCGAATAATATTCTTCAATCAAGAATCGGATATGCCTCAGAGCTAATGATAAAGCTTTCGAAATCCTCAGGTGAAGCTCACTTTCGTTAGCTCATAAGATTCGCTCTCGCAAATATCAAGTACATCTCGCTGTCGCAAAAGTAAAACAAAAACTTTTTTCGCAGTTTCCAGGTTTATTATGGAAAAACCGTATCCGGGAATGTGGTATATATGGCGTAAAGTAGGTTGGGTAAAGCATTAAATCTTTAACTGTTATTGTTCTTTACTCATTAAGTGGCTACTCTATTTATGCGGCTCTAGAAATGGGTTCGCCACTCATAGGGATTGCATGGCACAGAAATGCATTTCTGTGAATTGATAGCCCTCACAGTCCGCCAGTCATCATAGATGACGTAGCATGATAATACATCGAATTCATTTCGACAGCCTGGTGAACATGTGCAGTTCTCACACCTATCTCTTGAAAAAATACTTCAAAATAAGATTGCCTTTCGAAGTATAGAAAATAAAGCTGAATCAATTGTAGTCCCGGTCACTCACTGTAAGCAAATGCTCCGATTAGCATGAGTTTGCTAGTATGGTAAGACGCTCTTGAATAAGAATGGAATGAAACTTAGGGTAAAAAACTCCCTAGAATCATTGCAGTTTCATCACGTAGCTCTAGAACAGATACAAGCAATAAATCAAATGGTTTGTTCGATTACTTCACGCAGTTCTTGATTTCATGAAAATCTGTCTCAGTTTTTACTTCTATTTCTAATCAATGCCGACATGTAATACTAAATAGACAATATTTGAGGGTGCTTTTTGCTTGCCAAAAGGCAATTACGAGAAGCTACTGTAGAATACTTGTAAAATAAGATGAATTGAATATGTGCCCAGTCTGACGAAGTTTATGCATTTGAATACATTCTAAAGGAAAGTTCACTTGCAAAAATAACACATGAATGCACAGCCGAATTGAGGTGACCAAAAACTTCGAAAAAAAGCAAAATATTTGCTCTTTTGGAACTTTACTGTGCCCTAAATTCTCTGAAGAATAGAACATTCAACATGAACTGAGCTAGTACTCATATATTTGAAGTTGTACTACTCGCTATACTAGCTTTTTTAGTGTGGATTAATATCCTTTACGGGGAAATTAGTCTATGAAATATTTGATTCTGGATACGAAAATACAACAAATCAAGATAGGCAGATTCACTTCTGTAATGTTAAAAATGTCTTGTCTGTGGAACTACGAGACAAATTTCTCTCGAATGAATGTTAACAAGCAATCGTATCGACTGCTAGACCTATTAAATTCAAAAATATCTATCATAGTGTTTTTAACAGTTTCATTTAGACTATAGAGGAAATAAATGTTTGATTGAACTTGAACAACAACCGCGAAAAAACAACCAGTATATGGTTGAATAGTGATATAAATATCCCAAGCAAAGTTTCGTGTCGAGCTCGTACCCATGATAAGATATTGTTGTTAAGATCAATAATAAAAAAATTAACAATTGTCGCGATTTGCAGAATCTCCAATTAATAATTCCTTTCAAGAAGCTTGTTTTTTTAATTATTTTGAAAAATCTACAAGCCAATATTTTTTTCAGCAGAATCAGGACCATTTCACCAATTAATATGACCATGGAGTGATATCGGTACTTCATATTGTAACGCTGTGCTGTTAAATTTTTATGGCCACTCTTTCCGATTAAGCGGAGTCTTTTCAAAAATTTTAAGATCCTTGCAGCCAAAAGATCTATGGGAAATGTTGCGGTCATTACCTCCGTGTATCGAACTTTGTAGTCTACTCGACCACAACAATCGTTTTTAATAAACGTTATTTGCTCACATGAAAAATATTTGAATTTACTGTTTTGACGTGGGCTAGTGCATTTATCACCACCCAAAGCCACTTAGGATACATTTAGGGTCCATACCTGCAAGAGTACTATTCACGTAGTTTCATGCAAAGATTTTCAGGAAGATGCATGGCCATAGCATTTTTTGAGTCAGCATTGTATTGTAGATCTCTACAGATTTTGCGTTTGACTCGGCCAGATTAGGATTCAATTGTACTGAATAATGAACGCAATTTTCGCTCATTACTGCCTGATAGCCTAGAATCTTTGCTCACTTATGGATCAATCGTGTCGATTTTTCGACGTCTTGTAGAGAAGCCATCCCTGGGATTTCCGCGCACGATCTACTTTTGTACTAAACATTCATCTGAGCCTACAGTCACTGTTGTATGTAAACGAGCAATCATTACCTTGTGCTTCATGCAACAATGTGCGAATCTCTATACAACCCTATACAGTCCGTTTCCTGATACTTCCAAAATGATTGCAGATTATCTATTTAAATCAGTTAGTCGACTATTCAACCAAGAGTGTTCGAAATCCAGCGCATATATTCTAGACGCTCCAGGAAGGACTAGGAAGACATTCACCATTGGTGTTCTCCAAGTACCATTGCAGTTGAGAAGTCGAAGAATAGTAGATGTAGCTTCCTCTGCATTAGCTCCATCACTTTTGGAGAGGAAAAACTGAGCACTCGGTCCTTAGAATACAAATTTCTTGTTTCAAAGAAAAGTTCGTTTGGTCACAATCGATTCAGAATTGGTAAGTACTTCCGTAAAGTCAATTTAAATTAATGGGATGAGATTGTGATATGCGTTAATTACTGCTTGAAATTTGTTGAAACCGCTTCTTGCTATCATGCTATTACCTGAAGTACAGTTTGGCGGTAAGTGCATTCTATTCCGTAAAGATTTCCTTCGGATCCTTCCGCTCGTAGCAAAAGTGCATTTGAGTTCTAATCTTCGATGTTGCTTTCAGAAATTCATGGATCTAAATGATCGAAAAATATAGGAGTTCGAACTGTGTCGAGTGATCCACCATCCGATGCTCATGACATTTAATATCCGTATTATTTGTTCGGGGTTGCAGAAGGAAAGTTGTCGACCATTGAAGAGTTCTGTTGTGAGAATCCATTGTACATCAATGTAGAGAATATCAAATTCGATACTATGCTTACTCTGAAATATAGCAGACAAATCGAGTTGAAGGCAAAACCTTTAAGAGAAATTTCCCAAGCGATTTTTTATCCAGAAAATAGCAGATTGAGAGCAATGTGATTCGATTGAGGTTCAAGATGCAGCCCACTTCAGTCACCGCCAAGAACTACTAAACTCCTCAGATACCGGTGCGTCACTTACCGATCGTGAACTTATGCTGCAGAAAGGCTTTTAGAAGAGCTTTTGAGAAATATCAATCCTTCTTGCAGGCATGCAAACGGAAGAAGATATGTTTTGGGTCGGACGAACTCCTGTCGACTATTGCTCTTTGAAGTTTCTGGCACTCACAAGGGGACCAGGCCAACGCTTCCTGGAATGTATTGCATGATATTTCGCGTAACTTTTCCATCTTCTAGGTTCTGCAGATGACACTTTCTCATTTAAATCCGCTCCAATATGACATTAACTATGCACAAAATCAGTCTATTTTGGGTTACCTTGATCCCTATCCATTTAAATGGTTTCCCACGGTCAGATGTATTCACTCTAACTGCTCTTCGTTTGAGAGCTATCATGTATATTCTAAAACATTTTTTAATACTCTCTGAAGACTTCAACGATGTTTTCGCTACGTAGAGAGCTAAAAATTAAGAGAGAATTCTCTAAGTTTGATTCTTCCGTGCCAGTGTTCGAAAAATAATGATGACATTATCCCTGACTAGATATTATGTGTCAGAATTGCGGTTCTTTCGTTCGTGGCTTAACTAGTTATCCGCTCCGGAAATAGGGCTGACGACTCAGTCATTTGCACTTTTCTTGGGTCGAGTGATGATGAAGAAACGGTCTCATTTGATTTGCATCCTTCAACTCAAATAGAATGTGCAGTGTGTCTCTAGTAATGGAATCAGCCGATGATTTTCAAGCGTTTAGGCCGCTTCGTATGGACTATATTAAATTCAAATCTACACTTCTGACGCAAATCAACTCACATTCCGTTTTTCAACAGAGATATTTCTGGAAATTGCAATCTTTGGGGATTTCCTGTACTACAAAATACGGGATCTGTATATGTTTACGACTCATTTTTGCATCTTTCAGCATCTCGGAATTGCTCCTAAAGATCAAGATACTCGTTTAATTGATTCCTCACAAATTCTGAATAGATAGTAATTTGCGGCCTGGAGAGTGATCAGTGAGAGATAAATTATGCTCCGTACAGAAGATTAACTCAATGAGCAGTACCGTTCACACTATGCTTAGCGCGTTCTATAAATCTTGTGCAATAATGTATCCAAGCCTCATGATTAAAGAATTTGAGTCAAAAAATTATCATTTCACCATTGTATTTTGTCTTTTGAAAATAAAGCCACGTTTTTCATTCGAATAAAATTGTATTCAATACATTGCTCACGTTTGTTGTTTCTCCTCTTTTTTAACCGTGTTTAAGTCCAATCTCGAGAAAAAAACATGTACAAGCATAATATGTTTTTCATCGTTGAGGATTCCATATGACTAGCAAGCGAATCAATCCATCAATCGGATAATTAAATTCAAATGCTTTCTTATTTTCTGATTAAGATTTTTCAACCTTTTCTAAAACAATTTGGACAGAATGATCGACTGGTTATAACACTTGTAACATCAACTGATTGAAAGCACTATGAATCAACCTTTTCTCTATTACGACTGAAATCTTGTTTCTACCACATTTTTTCAGCTTCGTTGCACAATTCAAAGATCTTTCACTGAGCTTACGCAGCGTTCCAGTATGTGCGCCATATCAAAAAAAATTAAAAAGACACATGACTCTTTGAGTAACTTTTTGTTCTAGACTTAAAATCGGTGTAAGAAACTCCACATGCACAGGTCACCGATTGAATGGGGTCGATTTCTAGTCAAAACAGTACTAGTATAGCATCAAGAGCTAGAAAAAACACATCGAAGCACTCTCATACTCCATTCATGCATCACCAAAACTCAACCAACTTTTTACTAGTTTTTCTGTACTTAGACATGTCTAACATCGACAATTAAAGGTAACCAAAGAGTTTCATCTCTTATGGAATGTCACGAAGGAATCTCAGAAATGTAACAGCATCTGATAATCTCTTTCTGGTAACCGCTAAAGCTATACTGCCCTTTTGCTGTCGGACAAAACTACTTTATCCTGCAAGAACTGAACTGATTTCAGTTCTCTTGAATACTCCGCACGACAGGTAATTGCATAATCAGAGCATCTATTCAAGCACTAACGATTCCATTGCTGCGTACGCCTCATTGCGGAGAATGGCACATTGTATTCGGCTAGGAATTGTGGGAGTGTGTGGCGTGAGAATTTTGTGTGTCGCTTGTTTCGACAAACGTCCATTACGAACTAGGTAAATTCTTGGCAAGGAAAGTTTGCTATTCATGAGAATCCAAAGTAGTGGTGTGGGTTGGCGGAATTGCTACGACTATCATGAGTATCGCATAAGAGACACAGAGGCGAAAATCATGATCACTTCGAAAACTTCGATGTGACTAGCTGGCGAAGGTTTAAAATTTATTCAGACTTTCGCAAACGAATTCGATCGATTTGATTTACTAATATTTTTTATGGCGCATTACCCTAGAACTAAACTTCAATGGATCGTTTCGGTATCCAATGATCGATCGATTGTATTTGAACAAAGACAGTGAGCTGATAGCAACTGTCCCTCTCTTCACTTGCTCTGGTTAAAGCGCAGTAAAAGCAGAAATTTCAAAAGGGACATATCTACAAGGGGAGGTCTCGCGCATGGTGCGCGGAAAGGAGGCAAGAAATGTAGCAATGAAAGAAGACAAGAAGATGACGAGGGGACGTCGTGCGCGCGCAGCCTCAAGATGGTTGTGTTATTGGTTGAGAGGGAAGGGAGGGAAGAGTGTGGAACCTACGCGCGGTTGCTAGCCTTTTTTAACCCAACTGGAGATGGTTTTGGCATTGCACGACGCTGCGTCGGCACGCCGGCTTGAAACTCCTGCTCGACCTGGGGTAGCTACATGATAGAAGTACCTCGTCATACCCAGGGCAGCATCATTTAGCTGCACGGTGTCAAGGTTAGATTAGCGCATAGGTTGCGATTTTATTCGGCGCCTTTGTCGTGACACCCGACTTTAAGCGATGGTGGTGTTAAGGTTGCGCCGTTGCCCAATCGGGATCTTGCGTAATCTGAGTAAAACTTATGGAAATTCATGGCAGACATCAGTCATGTCAGGGACTTTCCAAATAGAATTGAGACTTTCTATGGCTCAGATCTTCCCTGGAACCAAAATCCAGAAGTACTTTCTGATCAGAGGCGTTCGATATTACGAAAACGTTACAAACAAACGCCCTCTTAAATTGCAGAAGAATATACTGCAAGTCGCAATCGTGTATCCACGTTATTCCGTAAACAATCATTAGATTCCAAACACATTGCTTCAGTCAGAGTTACTAAACAAGAATAGATAGAGCCGAAACTAGATCATTTGAGTTGATGTTGACAGAGTTAGACGCCTAGCTTTCTACAGAACAACAACGACATACTAACGAAGCGTTCTTCCGAAAAGGAAATTTGGAAAGTCTCAATTCTATTTGGAAAGTCCCTGTCACGTTACCACCCAACGTAGACCCATCTTCCTTTTCAACGTTTCGTGGTTTTCAAATTCACATCAGTGGATTTATGAAAGAACAGGAGCAACATCGCACAAATTCGACCTAGCATCGAAGTCCATAAATTCGCCCGCGTCAAAATGGGCGTTTGGGGCTATCTTGCAGCTATGCTGAAACAGTAGTCCATTAACAGAAGCGCTTTCGACTTGAGGTTGAAGGTGTGTTGCACTATTCAATGTCACGCTCACCACAAAGATTTATGGGGCAATAATTCGACAGATGGACGAGATTGCTAAGATTGAAAGGTCAGGTGAAAGTGGCTCCAGTTTTAGTGCAATAGAATGGTTTACCCAAATAGAATAATAAACATTAACAACGGGGTGCGGGAAGGGAATGATTCGCAGAGCAAGAGGCGTCACATTCCCGGACGAATCCTATTGTTTCCCTTCATCAACGCCTGATTCTCTTGCACCGAAATCAAACACATTCGTTTCGATTTCGAATGCTTTGGTGGTTTCAGCAGTGGTGATGCACGCACAACTTCGCGACTGTGTCGCTCGTCTTCGACTTGAGATAAATGGCTTCCACCCCTTGAAAAATCGCTGCTGCAGCGATTGAGGTGCAACAAACACGAGCTAACGCAACAGTTCCAACGAGCGCACTTGTTCGTACTGCGCTTTTCGCCCACATATAGTTGGAGAAGATATCAATAGAAGTGCTCTCTTCGACGGGAGTTCGAATTTCTCGACCCCCGACACGTGCAACAGTCGAACGATGGGTCACACGAACGCACGTACGAACAATCCTACGAACGACAACATCATCGCCATGTCGACGACCTGGCTATTCGGGTAACTGCGTTTGAGTGCGGTTGTGTACAGTCCAAAGGCACCCGCGGCGAGGATTGACAGGCCATCCCCTACAGACTGACTCTGACCGCCTTTCACGTCCACCCGAGTAACAATTGCTGTTGCCACGATTGTGACGCAGCAAGCACAGACCTTCAGCCACCAGAGCGTCTTCACCCCGCCATCCACCGAAAACGCCAGTGTGAACAATGACGACAAGGTGGGCATTGTCGAAGACGATGCCACACTTGTGAATAGCATTGTTATGAGTAGGTGATGCATGTTGTAGTGTTGAATAGATATATTTCTACAATCGACAAAAGTAGACCATGGCAATTGTAATAGCAGCTCGATAACATTGCGCATAACGCAGTTGCCTTCTGACATAAACTTCATCGGCATTGAAAACTCACGTCAAAAATAAGCGATGTTCCGACCAACACGCTTGTCAGTGCCACAGACTTCGCCCAGAGGTAATCGGATAACACGTTTTCAATCAACGCATTGGCCCCGCGTGCAGTCGACGCAAATAGACCGTGGCAGTTATAAATGCAGCTCGATAACATTGCACATAACGTTCGAAAGATAAATGGTGGATATTGTTGAAGACGATGCCACATTCGTCTTCGGCAGCCCAGCATTGAACAGGTAGTTGGCAAAAAATAGAGCGGCGCGATGATGGCGGCGACGCGCGCGGTGTCACGGGCATTAAACTGCCTCACTATGGCACGAGAAGCCACAGGCGCGTAGTCGTCCTTATCCCGCACAGAGGGCGCGTAAATGCGGTCTCGCCACGACCTCTGCAAAAATCGCAACGCCATCGTGGAGAAAAAGCATATGTTTGATGTAAGTAACGACATACGGATTGTGCTGCCCAACACGTACTGGATAACTTCGCTGGAACCCACCCAGATGTGCGCAACCAGCACCTAAAGCGTGATGCCCAGCGCGTGCTCCCAGTGCGTAGGTAGATGCGGCGCTTGACTGATCATGGCGGCGCAGTGCGGAAAAGCATAAAGCACAACCCGCATATATCTGGCATTCTCCTGAATACGCTGTGATGAAAGTGGGTTTGGCGCTGTCATGTGTTGGGCTGGCACCGTACACGTGCAGCACAACTAATTTTTGTTAAAAATGGGCCTGTTGACAGTTTTTAGTCCGTGTTCGTAGGGTCTGTAATCAAGACATTGAGGGCGAGGAAGGAAGGTTGAAGGTAGTGCTTCCAATTTATTTTCAGTCGAACGAGCGAGCTGGCGAGCGAACAAGTGTTGAAAGTCATAAACGTCTCTCATGCTCTGCCGAAGAGATTGGTTCATCTCAGAACCGAGTGTGAGATAAAAGCGACTTCTCGCGCAAGCGGACGGACCAGCGATTTATTCAAAACGACTTTTGTTATCCTAACCTCCGCTACGTTGTGCATATGGTCAGTCGATCGCCATATCCATCTGTTTGATTGCCGGCACTTCTAACCAAGCACATCCAGCATATTTGTGTGTCCACATCCGATTGTAATAGTGACAGTAGTCTTCACTGCGCGCTTGTTCAACTACGTCGACAACCGGAGTATAACAAGTCGATTCATTTGATACAGGATGCCACTTGCTGCTCTTTTCTTTTCATTCCTTTTCGCACTCTCATGGATGATGGTCAGCGCACGGTCCTTTCTCGTCTCTAATCAATTTCCAATATCCATTGCAGTTCTTCTTTTTCTGTTGTGACTTACTGGTACTCTTTACTTCCACCTTTCGACTGCTACTTGCTGCTGTAGCTCTTGCTCCGATATTCAAATCTGCCTCTTGCATCTATCATTCCGTCGCAATTGCATTGTTAGTAATTCGCATGAGTTGCGAAGCCCTCCAGTAATACTCGGAAAGCTGATTGCTTGAACTGAAATCTGTCTCATGGACATGCTCCAGCGAAGGAAATGCAGGCATCACACAATCTGAGACATGCACCGGAAATGCAAGAACTCGTAAAATCTGAAGCAAACAACGATCATGTTGTAGAAAATAATCAACAATGTGATGGAGTGGAACGCCATAACAAGAGATCACTGACAGTCGGGCTCGTAAGAACTGTAGTGCGCTAGAGCAAACATACGAAATCAGGGGAGAAAAGGTATGGTTTGTAGTGTGTTACAATGTTCGTATTTTTGTCTATTACGGGTAAAGTGAGAAAAAGTATAAATGGATTGATTAGAATTCAGGCATTTCTCTATTTCTGTCTACGTGGGGATTGCATGCACTTATTTTTTTATTGTTGAAACTGCGAATCTTGAGGTTTCATGAAGTATGTGTTTATCGAAAATAAATAAGTCTTGTAGTACCGTGCCCTTCTAACTCAAGTTAGTGATTTGTAAAAATTAGTGACTAGTTAAGAAGTACTACCCCTTGGCGTTTCCAAGGAAGATCTTGTGTGGATAGTACGGTGTACGTTGCGACCTTCCTCGTCGAACGAGTCTCTATCAAGATGGATGACTTCATCGTCCATACTGAACGCAGGTACACGCATGTCCTGCCCTGTTTTCTCACGCATCATCGCTGCAATCACTTCAGAGTTGTAGTTCTTCACGAATAAGCTGCAGACGAAAGCGATCAAGAAGAGGCTGAGTGAGACCGCGAGTAGTGCCACGGACGACATCTTGTTCTCTTCGATCGCGCCGAGTTTCATTTTCTTGCCCTCCATTGCGATCGAACTGTCTCCCACTTCGTGTCCCACTGTGCCGTGTGTAGTGTTCAGCTCATTGTACGAAAGCACCAACCGCATCAGCTCTCCAATGTCCACCTCATGCTGGCATGACTTCAGCTCGTACCTTCCACTCGCTCGGTTCGTGATATTGACTTGGCAATTGCGCTTATTCACAAAATCATTCATCACTTCATGGTGTGCTGGTGTAATCAACGCATTAGACCCATTGTACGGCACAACAAGATGCTCGTCTTCATCGGGCACTAGAATAGAGAATACGGTTTTGGAGGTGATCGAATTGTTGGAGTTCATGTCCTTCAGCACCACGGACTGAGCGAACGCAGAGGCTTTGAAATCTACGAAAAGATTTCGAGACGACGCTAACTTCGCGGCACCCATCACGCCTCCGGAGCTTCTCTGTTCATTGCAGAACGCGAATACCGCGGTCAGTTTCGCGCGCCCCGTGTCGACGCTTATCGGAGCACAATAGTTGTGTGTGAACTTGCGAAACATATGCTTGTTCGAGGTTTGAACGGATAGCGTGAAATCCGTGTTGTACAAGTCGCGATTCTTCGACATGGTCCCAAAGAAGAAAACTCCCTCAGCCACCAGTGTCAAAAGGCATATCAGCACCGCGAGCGTGGCACGATTCAATGGAATCGGTTTGCGGAATTCTTTCATTTCTCCATCATATCGAAACGATTGGAAATCAGATTTACCACGTACCCACTTGATGTAGTTCAATGGGTTGAAGGCCTGGTCTGTAGCGACGGACAGAGAGTACTTGCCAGTGTTCACGGACTCGCCTCGCGTCGAGGTGAGCAAGGTCTTGATGATGAATTCGAAACTTTTCAATCCGATGAGAATAAAAAGCGTGGTGACCACATTCTCCAGGTCTTCGCTCTTGAAGAGCACATTCGTTCTGAACGCCATTGTTGGGAACGGGTATGAAGTCAGTGATGGATGTGCTGAGAACAGACGAAACTTCTAAGTTCTTTAACTTCTATTCTGTACTTTGTATGTATTCTTCGCACAAAGACACTGTCTAATTGGCATGCGTGGAAACAAAAGAATGGCAAGTGTTGATAAGATGGAAAAATCGGAGATTTCATCTAGGGTACTTCATTTAAAACTTGATTGGAAAGCACAAGTTGGATTCTTCGATTTTTATGATGTCATTCATTCAACTCAGCGAACCCTCCTAAATTTTAAAGAAAATTCATCCAGAAGAGGTTAAGATATGTTCGGATCCACCCATGGAATGTATCACCAAATTGCCTTCCAATGCACAGCAATGATAATGCAGTATTGCCTGCTTCTCTGAAATACGGCAGGGCGAATCATTCTATTAGACGTGCACCATGATAAGTATTCTTCATCTCTACTTTGTTTCAACACCGCGACATGTGACGAGAATCCTACAGGTGCAATCCAACGTGACATAGCGATTTGTAAAATGATGGAGCTCACGAATTCTGGTAATTCCGAAAAGGGGATCATGCATTATGCAAGGTAGACTAGAATCAAAGCAATTCTAACAGACGTGGAAGCACTGGAAGCCTTATGCCTTAGATTTCTGGAACACAATCTTGACGACCACCAAATTTCAAGTGCCGAATCCTTGCGTAATATCTGGGCAACAGGAACCTCATGAATTATTCCTATATGAAGAGTGTAAGTAATCTTGTTTCTTAGTGGAAGGAGAGCATTCATCCTGGTAAAGGTACGGCATTCAATATGTTATAGTCAATCAAACAGCATAGCTTCATCAGAGGTTTCCAGTGCTGTACTGTACAGGTTCCGTTTCTTCTGTTCACTTCCTGGTGCCCATAGCAGAGGTAGGAAAAACTTATTATTTAAAAATATTGGAATTGTTCAAGTGAGTTATTTATTCGAAGGAGCACCCGAGTACGAGTAATGAATTCTCCCCTAATCTTCTCCCTAGCTATTTATTCATACGAATTGGAAGTTATTCAAAGAATAATTCTACCTGTTTCAGCCAAATTCAAGCGTTCCAGTTAGAAATTTAGAAACTATTCGTAGAATCTTACGGTTTATCGGAGTAATGGGAGCAGATTGCACTCAATCGTAGCTATCAAAGAGAGAAAATTATGGCTAAAAATTCAATGAATCGACGCTTTTCGCTTTCTGATCACAAGCAGATGCTGGGAAAGCGGTACGATTACCTAAAATCTCTATACGGATAGTATTTTATATAATTTATATTTATTCTGTTGCCAACGTCTGGTGGAATCATTTACTGGGAGTTACAAAAAATTAATTGAATCAACTTGATGTTGCTATTTGTAACGCTTTCTCTCTCGGCGTATATTTACTTCATAGGACTTAGGAACTCATAACATTTTTTAGTGTACGATATATATAATCTGGCAAACACAGTTCTGCTCATATTCTACCGGTTACAATTTTCTTTCATTTTGGAACACTCTCGACTTATTAAAATATTCGTTACGGAACAAATTGGACATCTTCATAAGTGCCAAATAACTCTAGTTCACGTAAATCTATGGAAAGGATCGGTCAAAACGTTGAATTCAAGCTTATATTCAGTATATTCTTTTTTAAATTAAGCTCTGGTTTCCGATCTTCAACTTTTTTCTGGTCTGCAGACTAACTAAAAGCTTCAGAGACTTGCGAATATCATGATTTCGAATTTTGTCATCTATAATTCATAGTCGACTTGTTTAATTTCTTGGTTTATAGCTATTTAAATTGTATAAACCATTTACATTGCGAGTTTGCACGATTTAATCTCTTTTCTTGGTACCAAAGTGCTATAATTATCGGATATGGATTGTTCATGGTTGTTCAGGTAATTTGTCTATTGAAAATTTACAAAAAATCGTATGTCGGCCGCCTTTGTTCAAAATGGTCGTGCCTATATTGAAATAGTACATGAATCAGAGTAAACGGGAAGATAGCTCAGAACATTTTCTTATCATGACTGCGTTTGAAGAAAAGCTGAACTTGTGCAAGTTACGCCGGAATTTTTCTCATTTCATTGTTTTACTTTGTCCGTGAAATTTATACAACAATAGTTCGCATGATATTTGATAAATGCAATGTTTTCTATTCTTTATAAAAGAAATGCATTTTAGGCGAAATAAAAAAGGATAAACGCTCAATGAATATTCAATACAATCAGTGCCATCACTTATAATTTTCTTGATGAGAAGCAACTAGAGCCACTGAATCGAATGAAAACGGAGTAAATGATACGAAATGCAAATAATTGTCGAGATGATTGCTTCTCGGCCAGCAGTGTGATCCAACTTTCAGAATTCAAACGCTGAATTTTAAAACTAGAAACAGAAGCGCTTGAGATAGTTCTAAAGAGTAGTTAGAGTGTGTCAATGAAATGTCATGTAATTACGTAATCTGCTCACGATGAATGCGAAAGCGTTTCAATATTCTAACATGGTACAACTGCTGCATTTCGACATAATCAATCATAGTAACTGATTTTAGTGTTCGTGCTTGGACTTTCGCAAAACCAATTCTTTTCATCCTGCTACTAGAGCAATAATACCGGACATTAATTCTTCTAGTCTTTGATCAACTACCCAGAGATTCTTTTCGATAACTTAATTGGCCAGTACACAGTGTTCGTGCCTATAATTGGTTTAAAATACTTTTGTTCTGCGAGTCCAAGTTTCGTTAGATCATTTTCTAAGGTTTGACCACAAAAAAATATATTCAAGGGAAAGATCACGTCATTAGTCGTTTAACTTTTGATTCAAAACAAAAATTGGCCAGTAATGGTGTGATACAAAATGAACTGAATTTTCTACTGATACTAAAAACAGATGTACCTCTACTTTTAGTTTGTTACGACAAGTAGTCTTTAAATGAAGGTATTCTACTTTGCAGGTATTTCCGTTTCTTCTAGGTTTTTAGCTGGGATCAAGAAAATCGAATTGTATTGAGCGATTCATAACTCTACGAATTGCATCATAAAATTGTGTTCCAATTACAACTCGATCTGTTACCACTGCTCTTCCAGATACTCGTCGAACAACTCGATAAGAAGTTTATATCGCAAATTTTTCCAATATTGAAGGTGTACAGAATGTTTCATTGTCACATGAGCTAAGCCGACTATCACGAAAGGTAGATTTGTTTGCTCAGGATGGTACATCTTGCCTCGTAAGGTATAAAAATAATATTTCCGCTCTTCAGTAAAACGCATTTCGGTTTGTGGTATTCTTCCAGGAATATTACCGCTGATTCTACTTGAATCCAGCCTGGAGTCATTAGCAAAATCTCCCTGATACAGTGCTTCGAATTATCAAATATTTTGAGAATAGGCAAAAGTAACAATCGATCTTAGACAATTCAGGTTGTGCATTTCCTACGCAGTTCAATGTTGCACATTCGCACTGTGGAGAAAAAACCTTTACGACTGAAAACTTTTACGCTGCAATTATATCATTATGATAAATTAAGCCGACGATGCTTATTAGCATTGCAATTCTATTTTTCTGCACCTCAAAATTAATCAGCTTTCTGACATTACTTAAGTAATGAAATATTTCGAACTTTTGATTTGTTTTGGTTAAATATGTAGAATCCCTTAGAATGATGTGAAAGCATGAATCAATGTACATTCAGTTGAATGCAACAATCTTTAGGCTCAAAATTCTATAGAACTAGGATTATTACATAATTTTCGAACCAATAAGAAGTTGGTTTATCCACTACCTGAACAAATGTTCATACTAGAAGATATTTCATATTACCAATGTTCTTAGAACTTGAAATAAAAAATAGCGCATATAGTTTAGCACGGAGGACTGATGATGAATTCGTTTTGATCTTCAATACAGTGGAACTAATTCTAGATTATTGATCTTATGAGAATCTAACTCTTACAAGGAACGGTTTAGATAGAAAATTCAAGTCCGGGAATGTTTCAAGAACGAAATAATGGAACCTGAATGAATCAGTTCAACGGTGATTTGGAGTATGCTTAACCGATAGATTTTATTGCAGTACATACCATGTATCGGTGTGTGTCTTATCTAAAGTACAAAAGGTAAAGTGCTAGGTGAGCCGAATTAGATTCCAGACAAATCTCTGGAAGAATTTTATATGAGATAGGATTAGTGCTAGATCATCTTATTTCCATTTATCTGGCCAAAAACGATAATACTTCGAGATTTCTTTAGAATCAGGTTATTCCTTGTAATTATGTTTTATTTGCGTTGAAATTCTAGTTGTCGATTTGCCTATTTTCTTTTTCCACCGTGGCCTGATAAAAGCATATTCTTCTTGTATTCATCAAAAATTCTAGCCTAATCTAAACAATAAAATGCCATTATTCTACTTATGGGCTGCTTTGCAATTAATTTTTACACCATACATCATCCTATGACAATCAAGGCAACAGAGTGAATAGAGCAAACTGCTTCAAGTAATAAATGTGCTGCGTTCTGCTCCATTTCAATAATGTAATGTGATGCCTTGTCAGCATTCACAATTATGTCACCTCGCACTGTCTGTGGGTTGTAGAAACCATATTTGATGACCGCACGAATCGAACGAACAACAGCTTGTGATTCTTTAGCAATTGCGAGAGCGTCACTGGTACGTATCGATTTCGCTGGAATAGGTTCCCCGATGCATTAAAGTAGTGACTAGGGCTGAGTAGGATCATATTAGAATCACTATTAAGCTCTGCAACCTGTGTCCGTGCCGAGGGATCACTATGCGTAAACAGGACAACCTCAGAGGATTCTTCAGCACATAGAAGCATCTTCTCCGAAACCTTCGACCCAGAGATATGCTTTAACACACCGTCGGCCACAGTAATGTACACATCAATAGGAAATCATGAGAGTTTATTAACGTCTTCATGTTCAGCGTGTTTCGAAGAAAATTCATTGTGAGCTTTACGTAGGTGAGCAGATTCTGTAGAGTACTTTAGTGCCACAGTAACCTTCCAAACATACGGATCTATCTATCAAATAATCTTTGGCCTTGGCACATTTTGGAACAGAGTTGTGGGTTTTGATGATATTCTCTCTCGCTCCTTGTTTCTTATGGTCAAGAACATCCCCTCTTCATTTTCCTCCTCTTTTCAACGTATGAATTGAGAGATTTGTGAATGTTTTTGTATTCCTCGTATGTTTTTTCGTAGGCAAAGTTACTTTCCAAACAGATATAGCACATTTCGGCAAGCTCTCATGATGATGATTGTGTTCTTATTCTGCGGTCACAGAAGCGAAAACGACATTATCCGGAACCCGTGAAGTACGAAATTTGGAACGCGTTTAAAGAATGCAATATGAACCCAAATATTTTAGAAAAATAAACGTTTCTTTTATACTTTTCAAATATATCGGACAAAGCTTTTTCTGTAACGAGATGTTGGATAACTGTTATATTAATCAGGGAGCTAGAGGCATGGAACATGAATATCATGATAGCACCCATAGTCTTGTCAGGCTTATTATGCTTGCTTCAACTAGAAAATTGCAAAATGAGCTGGCATACAACAATCAAGGCATTTGCTTTTTCAAAAGTAAATAATAGTCTGAGTCCTTATGACATGCGAGTAAGGCTTGACCAAATAATTAGAATGTGAAAGGATTCTTTCGCTTAGGCAGAACAACAAATTACAACAGCAAAATATTCTTCGAACATCATATCAAACTCATATTATTAACATACAGGGTAAACATAAAACATGTGGCAAATTTCATTTGCGCAAAAAACGATTGTTTGAAATTGGTACTTGGATAACTTGACACAACTTGTTCTGGTAGCCCATCGAGTTTCAAGAACTAATTAAAATTGCCAAATATATATATATACATATAAATGGCCACCCATTTTCGTATGATAGCATCCAACCAAGTGTTACCTATCCCTTAACTCACCCGAGTATACAAAAACTCATTTATCAGGAAAAGGAAAGGATAGGAATTCGGGACCTTCTGCTTGAAAACGCAAACAAACAGAGAACAAAGTTTCATTCTGGGAGCATGATTTAAGAAACGGTTCTCAAATTTAATTCAATAAAATCGATTGAAAACTAGCGATTTCGATTTGTATCACAATGATCCATGATCGTGTTCATTCTTAATAGCACTTTGCGGTTCCTATCGATAGCTGGGAAATCATTCCTATTTTTGCTCTTTCAAAATCAAGCTTAGATTCTTTGATAGGATTACTAGCTTACAGCCAAGTCACTTAATTTTGCTCTATTTTTCTGATTAATAACCCTAAATTTCGGTTCAACTCGGCTTCTTGCCTTGCGGTATTATATTTTAGACATCAACTCCAAAGCTAAATCTATCTTTTGAGTAGATCTAAATTCTTTAAGTGCAATTTGCAGTGCGAGATACTGCGCGAATTTTTGCGTACCGCTGTCCTTAAATCGAGCTCGTCGAGTATAAGGAATCCAGTTCGAACTATCAAGTAGCTGAGCACCGCAAATTTTGAAGCAGTCTGTCACTGACAGCTCGACGGGCCAAAGTAGACAGTTCGAACGTTTCCGTTTTATTGCAGATACTTTTTGGAGGGGTGAATAGGTGGATCTATGTGATCAGATAAATGAACTTTGATGTTTTAAAAATGAGGGTATTATTGTTCTTTGAATGCTTTGCTAAAATTTTGAGTTAGAATCAGTTTCTGTGAATCATTCAAAATAGATATATGTATCCAAAATGCAACTGCCATTCATATACGGAGAATGAAGAGTTATATGCATGAAAATGTGCAGGTTTGAGGAGCAAAAGAATCGTATCCTTTTACTTCAAAAAAATTGGACACTGCAATCATGAATTACTGCATATTCATTCTTCGATTGTGCGATTTAGTACGGCTACAGTCCATAAAGCTGTATAATTTGAAGTACTTGCGCGACGGCTTTCAAACGATTGAATCAAACCGCAACGATTTGTATGTAATTCTATCATTCAACTCAGTTTTTGCCACAGTCCTAATTCTTTAAAATAGTACGAATTGCCTGCTACCGCGTACAATTTATTTTGTTTGATGTGTTCTTTGCCGTCTTCGATTGATTCGGTTTGATGTATGTACTTTCGCCTACGCTCGAGTCACGCATACGCTCGATTTTTACTGCCGCGTAACTGTATTGCGTAATGAACGTTTTATTATTTTGCCTATGCTGAGGCCATGGCTTTTCTATCGGGTTATCATTCTCCTTACATGGTTAGATAGTTGCTAACACATCCGGTACTGAATTCACTTTTTATGATTTACTCTTATTGTCTACATGACAGATAAATTTTCTACAGTCAATTAATGCCTTGAAATATATTGTCAACAACTAGATAGTCTGCCATTTGGCGTACAGAGAGGATTATATCCTCGAGCGCCCTATTTCGAGAATACACTTTCGAGTGTGGTTCAAATTATTCTAGACAATTGATTTGATGAAAGCAAAGAGTCCTTTTCCTCACGAGTCGCGCTCTGTTCCTGGTTGACCGGTCTCCTACCACTAGCGACGCAATGGAGTAGAACACGCTAGATATTTCGGCCTGATAGCACAAAATGCAACACTAACAGTGTTTCATCCAAATCCATTGCAGTCCCTTCGATAGTATTTATTTTAAAGGTTTGAATCAACGAGCTAAAAGCTACACTGTACGTTACCAATACGTTTATTTGGACAATCATTTCATCATGTAAGTTGAATTTTATTCTAGAATAGATTCGACCTGTGACAACAACTTTTTCAGTGCGCTGCATATTTTTCTTAAAGATTAAATATTGTTTAACCTGCGATTTAATTTCAAACAACAACAAGCGTCGCGAAAATTGCAAAAGAAACTACAAGATGCGCAACTACACATTCGTTGTCGAGAGAAAGATGGTTGCAAAAACATCTCTCAGGAGACAGCAGGTCTTACTTAGCCTAGAAAACGGCCCAGAATGGAACAATAAGACGAGAACCATGTATCCCGTAGTCCGAAATGGCAGAACAGCATTGGTTTCCATCAGAGTCTACTTGGTCCATTAATTCCAAACTAACAAAAAAGAGTAGTTTTTTCGACTTTGCAGAGAACAAAATTTGGAAACAAAAAATCTATCAAAAAATATGGTACAGTGGGGCAATTGAAGTTGGAGAGATAGTTTATTGTCGCAAAACTCAAAAAATTTCGGTAACAATTTAAGCACCTAACTGATGCAAACGCCAAGGCTAGCTTTAACAATAACAACGCTCTCTTTGAATATACAAAACGTCACTGAATCCCAAATTTCTAAAGTTCTTACTCAATTTTTTACGCTTCTCAGGCAAGATAATTTAGCGCTAAATAGTCCGGATGGCAAAACAACAGCAAGAAATACCGCCACTCGGAACCAGATGTACTGAACCTTACGTTGGAAGAGCGATCCATTTGTCGCGCCGTCCTCATGGAGAGTTTGAGTATAGTATGCTTTGCAATACGGTGAAAACAGCCTACACAGCGCCTAAGGCAGAGAAAGATTGGTACCTACAAAATTCCTTCATGCGAAACTTCAATGATATCCTCCACAACGTCCTAGCAGTGCCGGAAACAAACCTCAATCTTCTAGTAGACGCTATCGGAACAACGTGATAGAGCCACAGCTTGTGTGCAAGCCACCAATAGCCCTCGAAACACACCTACCACGCACCCATCAATCCCTGTACTTAATGGGACAACTGTAGAAACCCAAAGCAATTTAAGCACACGAGATTCACTCAGTTGGAACGATGATGCCTCTTACCCTCAGTTCCAGTTCCTCCATGTATGATATTGTATGGCTTAAGCCTAGAACTTCGTGACGAAATCGTTACTATGAAAACTACCTGAGCTACTGTTTTCCGAAAAGTCGGAATTACGTATTTCTAACATGGACCACTCGATTTTTAAGTCACATATATTTTTTGAAGTACAGTTGTACGAGATTTGAAAAACTGAAACCGGGGACTATGTGTTGCGAGAGAATTCGCTCACGCATAAAATAGCCGACTAAAAGAATACTTCTCTAATTTTAATGTAACGTAGTCGTTGTAGCTAATACGGCAAAGAATTCAAAAGAATGATTGCAAATTTAAAGAATCTACAAGATTGATGCTTACCTAATAAAGTTCTGATCTCTCTGATAAATGAAACATACTGATCTAGCTCTTCTATGCGTATGCCCATCTATATCGGCAACTATCTAAAATTACCGAAAGAAATAATTTGACTGTATAAAAAGTATCCATGATTTTCCATCTTGCGTACAGCCATTTATAGATTTTTACTAAGTTGAAGATGATTTATACCCTCCCCTACATACTTGAAGGCAATCATGAAAAAGCGTAAAAGCAAAATGGATCGAATGAGTGCATTGGAGTTCAAATAACAGTTTTAGGAAGCTATTAAATTTAGCTTGTCACGAATCATCACATGTAGTAGCAAATAGGAAGACAAATTAAAATAGCCTCTATGTATTGATGTATGGGAAGCGAATATTTTTTGCAATACTTCGATCTTCATTTGAACTATGCGACATATGTTTCTAAGAAGCGACGTATTGTATTATCACGGAGCATTCCGGGCGAGAAAAGATAAGAATAAAAAGGATAGGGTCCTGAAATATCATTTTCGACAATTTGTAAGAATATTTTCAGTTTTTAGCACGATCTGCATTTCCTAAGAGTTGCATGTGACGTCGATTATTGGTTTTATAAATTTTTATTTCCGAAATCCTCGTGACAAGTACCAAAATTTATGCTTGATTGTTACAGATCCATGCAGAATGATTCAGGCTGTTACCGAAGCTAGCAAGAATACAGGTAGGGTGAAGTAAAATTCCAACCCTCAATGCACCGCAAAATTACGAAAGATTCGAAATACAAAAATTTCAATAAAATTTGAAACCTAATTCTAGCTGGTAAAACAAGTTCTCGGACTGGTTGCACCAAAAGTTGACACTTTCATTTCTCTCACTTGTACATTAATGCAGCGTGATACTATATAGTTCGGCTTGGTTTGGCAATGATCAGTTAGAATTCTTCATCGAAGTACAATTCATCGTACAGAGAAAAATTGTACATATCAGATCACCAATGTTCATCTTGGGATGTTTCTCAGCCTAGCGCTTTCCCAAGAGTACTCGGCAAATAATTTAATAATAGAATTTATCGTAGTTTCCAGATTTATGTCACTAATTACGTGCTTTACTGAACGAAAAAGAGAAGTCGAATAAATCATATTTCTGAATTTCAGATCACTTTTCGATTATCATTTAAAGATGGAAAGCTTCAGTTGTACAATACTGAGGATTTCCTTCTCAAATAGTATGCAGTAAATGAACAACGACCATACGTTTCGCAAAATAAGCCTTTTCTCAGCTCCCCTTCGCACAAGGACCGTCGTGGTTGCAGGGGCAGTAATCCAATCGTTTTCCCTACATTAACACATGATTCTCTTGCAGAGGAATCAAACGCGTTTTGGTTCGATTCGGAATATTTCCGTGATTTCACCAATTGTGGTGTACGCACAACTTCTCGACTAAGTCGCTCGCCTTCGACTTAAGATAAACCGCTTCAACTTCTGAACATGTTATGTAGCAAGCTTGCGTTAGTGTCACGGACATTAAACTGCCTTCCTACAGCACAAAAAGCAACAGACGCGTAGTCGTCCTTCTCCCGCGCAGAGAGCGGATAAATGCGTTCCCTGCACGATCTCCGCAAAAATCTCAAAGCCATTGTGGAGAAGAAGCACGTAGTGATGTTCGTAAAGGCGTACGGATTTTGCAAGTCCATGCTGCCAAAAACATACTGGATAACTTGGCTGGAACCCATCCAGATTTGCGTAACCAGCAACGACAGGGTGATGCCCAACGCGTGTTCCCGGTGCGTACGAAGACCAAACGCTTGGTTGGTCATGGCGACCCAGTCCAGAAACGCTTAAAACACATCCCGGATTAACCTGGCTTTCTTCTAAATCCGCTGGGATGACGGCGGGATTGGTGCCGTTGTGTGTTCGACACCAAGCAAAATGGCGTCACTTTGGTAATGACGTCTGCGCCGGTGCCGTATACGTATACCACAACTAATTTTTGTTAAAAATGGTTCTCTTGTATACAGTATTCTCTGATACGTGATATTATCATGGTAATTGATGTGCGATAAAATTGCCTGCTCCATAAATTATCAGATCAATCCACCGTGCGTCTTCTCGTGTTACAAGGATAGACAACTGGAAAATATTTGCGGACGGCTAACTCGATGTGAAAAAAGACCGTGGGAGACACATGGATTACTTTGACACAAGCTGTTCTGTCAAATTGACCCTTGGATCATGAGGAAAGAGTCTCTTTTCGTTGTGGGTTTGGCACACGAATGAGTCTGTTTCCCGGTTCCTCGCATCTTCGCCGGAAGCTGGACGATCCCCAAAAGTAAACGCGCTGTCACACTCGCCACCCTTACCTCACGGTAAATACTAGTTCTCGCGCACTACTATCGGCGTCGGAGTTTCCCGATACGGGGAAAAGCTGTTTCCTTGCTCCCAATGGCTAGATGGGTTGACCCAGATCTGCTGTGTTGTGTTGATTCGTGTGTGTCTTCTGCATCGGGGATTGCCAGAATTATATGCAGCTAGGCTAACAACGTAATGATGGCTATATTAACAATTATTTCAGGTTGAATCAGCGAGGGAATAAAGGAGAAAACGTGTAAAGCCATGAACGTCTCTCCAGGTCTAGCAAGAGATTGATTCATATCAGAAACGAGTGTGAGAGATTATTCATTTTCGATGTCCCACAAGCAACAACTTGGCCAACATCAGTTTCAAGAAAATTACAACACTAGCAATCCCTTCGAGCCAAAAGTGACATTCTCGCCCAAGCGGATAGACTGGCGATTTATTCAAAACGATTTGGGTCTTCCTTACT
>JAAUYH010032412.1_pt1 | contig 31557 bp, 29 predicted proteins | sample 7278061 | NCBI WGS metagenome assembly JAAUYH01 (sample SAMN14350203, study PRJNA611818) | marine sediment metagenome | isolation source: surface marine sediment (0.6m) | place: French Polynesia: Moorea | collected 2018-08 | reverse complement strand
GTGGGTTATGGCGCAGACCATAAGTTATTGTGTTTTCATAAAAATCAACCCTGCGCCTAACCCACCCTACGAGGTATAAATTTTTCTGATCACCATAACTACAGGAGAGCCATTAATTTACTAGCTCCCGTAAAATTTTCGATATTAATTTGCGTTAAATAGTTGTTAGGAACCACCATTAATGTTCCCTTACCAGAAATACGAATTTTGGTAGAACGTAACCCAATAGACTCAACTTTACCAAAGGTTCCATCGGGTAAACCGATATAATCACTCACCATAAAAGGACGATCTAAATAGAGAACAATTCCTCCTAATAATTGTTCCAATGTTTTTTGAGCAGCAAACGCGATCGCTACACCACTAATACCTAAACTAGCAATTAATCCTAATATATTCAGTTGATGAGCTTGAGAAAAAATGGTAATTATAATGAACAAAAATAGTAAAAAGGTTAACCCTTTAGCAACAATCAGTAAATCATCATTTAATTTTTTTCCATTTTGAGTAATATTAGTAATATAAATCTTAAAAAAACGCTCAACTAAACGATAACCTAGCCAACTTATCACTAAAGAAACCGATAAACCAATAGGCAATTCAATAATATTAATTGACTGTAATTTTGGTACTAAACGATGGGTGACTAATAGAATAATATCAGCTAATAATAAGAGAATAATTGACTGGAATAAAGCTTGATCAGGATCAATTATTCGTTGATAAATTTCTTGAGTTTGTGAAGAAATTATCGTCTCTTGCAAACTCACTAATAAACGAAGTAGTTGGGGTAAAGCAACGATGACAAGAATAATCGCTAAACCCACGGGAATTATCGGCCAATTAATCAATAGGTTCTCAAAAATTAACATAACTCCACACCAAAATGATCCTTGAGAGAAACATTAATAAAAATGTCTCTCCTTATAGTACACAAATAAAATTACCAAGGTAAAAAGTAACTTTAATGGTTAACAGAAGATGGAATAGGCAATAAAAAATCATTAGCTTTTTCTATCTGAGACGCTAAGCGAATAATAGTCAACTCATCGGCTGGTTTTCCTACTAATTGAATCCCCACTGGCAAACCCTTGTTATCCTGTGCTATCGGTAACGTCATCGCCGGTAACCCACTAGCATTAAACGCCGGACAAGGGGCTATCCAATTCATAATTTTTTCTAAAGTTTCTTGGGGTGATAAATGCGCCCATTCTCCAACTTTGATCGGTTGATGTAAATAAACTGGTAACAGTAAGACATCAAAGCGATCAAAAAAGGCCACTAACTGACGGGAAAAAATCTGTAACCGATGAACTGCCTGTAAATATTCTCCTGCATTTACCGTTTGTTCTTTCAACCAATTATTAAGAGGACTCAATAAGTTTGAAGGCACTCCTGATGCCCCAATTCCCGATTGCCAAACTTTGACAAAAGGTTCAATTAATGCGTCAACTGACGGACATTTCATTTCTAAAGAATGACCCAATGACTCTAACAATCGAGCGGTTTTTTGTACGGTTTCTTTAACAATGGGTTCGCTATCCGTAAAGGGAGGAATATGGTCAAAAAAAGCAATTTTCAAGGATGGACAAACTTGTTTGCTTGCTTCTAAAAAAGAAATTTCAGGAGATGGCAACCAATAAGGATCTCCCTTAATATAACCTGACATAACATCTAACAAGGCTGCTGCATCAGCCACCGTTCGCGCTAACGGTCCATGACTAGCAATTCCGCTTTGATAGTCCCCCACCGGTGCATTAGACACCCTGCCTCTTGCTGGTTTAATCCCTACTAACCCACAACAAGCAGCCGGACCCCGAACCGAACCCCCACCATCAGACCCTTGGGCAATGGGGCATAGTCCTGCCGCCACAGCCGCAGCAGCCCCCCCACTAGACCCCCCTGGCGTATAGTCTAAATGCCAAGGGTTACGGGCAGCAGAAAAGCCTGGAGGTTCGGTGTAAGGAAATGATCCCAGTTGAGAGGTGGCCGTCTTCCCTAAAATAATAAATCCTGCTTGTTTCATGCGGGTTGTTACCCCATCATCATGCTTGACTACATTTTCTTTGAGGGCAGCCACACCATAACTGACAGGCATCCCTGCCACCGCGTTAAGGTCTTTTATGGCAGTGGGAACCCCAAAAAAAGGAGGAAGACTATTGGGATCAGATGTATGGGTTAATTGTTCTGTTTTTTCTTTCGCGTCTTGAAGGGCCATCTCAGCAGCAACAAAGAAAAAACTGCCCAGTTGAGGATTATATTTTTCGATTCGGTCTAGATAAAGTTCGGTTAGTTCTAGGGGTGAAATGGTGCGATCGCGGATTAATTGAGCTAACTCTAAAGCAGAAGTAAAGGCCAAATCAAGGGAGTTCATAGCGGTTTTTAATTGAGTGTATCAATATTCTAGTTAAGTTGAGTGTGGGGAGTGTGGGAGGTGTGGGGAGACGGGGAGTGTGGGGAGACGGGGAGATGGGGAGGGTGGGGAGATTGGGGAGTTGGGGAGATGGGGAGGGTGGGTAGTGGGGGGAGATGGGGATATGGGGATAGTGTTTAGCAATTTTTACGTTATATAAATGAAATTTTATTGTATATTTTTAGTTAATTAATTATGTGGAAAATTAAACCAATTAATTCCTCAAAAAAGAACGTTGAACAGTTAAATGATGCCCTGATTCAAGCCACGTTAAGGGAAAAAGCGACGCGATCGCCCCAACTGCTTCGGGTTAAACCCCTAGATGCTTTGCTGTTGGCCATGGAAACCATTGGGGAAAATATAGAGAAACTTCCCCATAACATCTTACCAACGGTTCAGGCCAGTTTACGGGGGGCCATGGAGGAAGGGAGGGAAAAAAATTGTTGTTTAGGTCATCAAGATAAAGTGGGAACCGTGGCCGTTAGTCCCGACGGTAGTATTATTGCTAGTGGCAGTAAGGATGGAACCATACGCCTCTGGAACCCTCACGGACAATTATTGAGAGATCCTCTACAGGGCCACGCAGAAACCATCACCGCATTGGCCTTTAGTCCCGATAGTCAATATTTGATCAGTGGTAGCAGCGATCGCACCTTCATTATTTGGAACCGCAACGGACAACCCATCACCAACCGCTTAGAAGGTCACGATCTAGGAATCACCGCCGTTGCCTGTAGTCCTCTGGGGGATTATTTTATCACCGGTAGCAGCGATCGCACCTTGCAACTGTGGAATTTTCAAGGTCAACCCCTCCAACCCCCGTTTCAAGGTCACGAGGGAGAAATTACTAGCATTGCCATTAGTCCCGATGGTCAAACTATCGTCAGCAGTAGTTGGGATAAAACCCTACGTCTGTGGACGGTGGAGGGCAAAGAAATCATCGATCCTATTACGGTTCATGAACAACGCATTGAGTCGGTAGCGTTTAGTCCCGATGGTCAGTATTTTATGAGTGGAAGTTGGGATAAAACCGTTCGCCGTTGGACCCTAGAGGGGAAACAAATAAAGCCAACCCTGGAAGGCCATGAAGATTATGTCTTATGTGTGGCGATTAGTCCCGATGGCCAAATGATGGCCACCGGTAGCAGCGATCGCACGATCAGAGTGTGGAACCGTTACGGACAGATGATTTATGCCCCGTTTCAGGGTCATCAAGGGTCGGTTCGGGACATGGCCTTTACCCCCGATGGAAAAACCTTAATTACTGGTAGCAGTGACCACACGGTTCGGTTTTGGGACGTGGAAGGTCAACGGTTATTTAAAGGGACTCAGAGTGAATATTGTGCCGTTTGGACCGTGGCCATGAGTCCTGACGGCCAACGGTTGATCGGTAACTGGGGGAATGGATATATTCGATTCTGGGACTTAGCAGGAAACCCCATCAGTCAACCCATTCAGGCCCATAATGGAGATGTCACTTGTATCGCTTATAGTCCCAAAGGAGATGGGTTTGTGACGGCCAGTTGGGATGAAACCTTACGTCTGTGGACGGCGGAGGGAAAACCCCTCAGTCCACCCATTCAGGCACATAATGGAGATGTCACTTGCTTAGCGTATCATCCCCAAGGGACTTATGTGGTCAGTGGGGGACAGGATGGCCAGGTGAAACTGTGGACCTCTCAGGGTGAGTTATGTCAGCAAGGACAGATGACCGATGAGATCACCTCGGTTTTGTTTACCCCTGACGGTCAAAAGGCGATCGCTAGTGATGCTAAGGGTCAAATTTGGCAATGGGAAACGAACGGCCAATGGTCAGGAACAGTTCTTTATGAAAGCGATCGCGGTAAAATTATGGATCTGGCTATTAGTCCTAATGGGACTCTCTTAGTCAGTGGTCATGAGTCAGGCCATCTCTATTTCTGGAACTTGGAAAATGTGACTCAACCTCCCATTATTGCCTCCCATGATGCGCCTATTACAAAGATTGGGTTTAGTCCCAATGGGGAAGTGGTGGTCAGTGGTGGAGGGGATGGTAACTTACGGTTATGGACGGTTAGAGGGGAATGTTTAAGTTATCCGCAACCTAACCAACAAAGCGAAGTAACTTGCATTGCGTTTAGTCCTGATGGTCAACAGTTGATTAGTGGTTATTTGGATGGAACCCTTAAGGTGGAAAGGGGAGGAACCTGGCAAGATTGGTTAAAATGTTGTTCTCAACGATTACAGTATCATCCCCGTTTAAGAGATCCCAAAACAGAAGTAGAATTACAAGCGTCTCTGATTTCTCAACAGTCTTTAGGGGGCCCGCTTAAACTGTCTCCAACGGTTAAACAACAGCCTATTTTATCCCCTTCGTCTTCTCCTTTTCGCCCAAAAATAGCTTATTTAGGTGCCGGGTTTATGTCTGCTTTTTTAATGTTTGCGATGGTAGGAGTGGCTTTACAATCTCCCTATATTCCCACTGTGTGCAAACTGTTGGAAAATTGTGCGAGAGATCAGGAGTTTGAGGGCCTTTATACTCAAGCATTGACGGAAGGAGAAGGGGTAATATTAAAGCTGGATCATGCCGAAACGTTTGAGGAATTAAAAGACTATCGCGATCGCTTGCTGGCTGTTATGGGTCAACTGAAAAATTTACCGACGGATGTGTCTATTTATCCTCAATCTCAACAAGCGTTAAACCGTTTTCAACAACACTTAAATGAGGTGGATGTTACGCTTTCTCAAGAAGAAAAAGCTCAAAAACAATTAACGGAAGCGTCTGAATTAGCCATACAAGCGACTCAAGTTTTACAAACAGCTAATACGTTAGAAGATTATCAACTCGCCAAACAACAATGGGAACAGGTTCAACAACAACTTGATCGCATTTCTTCTAATAACTTTTTTGCTTCTCAACTCCAATCTGAAAAACAAGCAACGGAAACTACCCTGAATACCATTGATAACAAAATTGAAGACATTAATGCTCAAGTCGTTAAAAAACAACAATTTAGACAACAGTTTAATAGTATCAATACGTTAATCAAACAAGCGATCGTTAAAACGGAATCAGCTAAAACCATTGAAGACTATAATCTAGTTAAAAGTCAGTGGACAAACATACAAGCAAAACTGAAAACTATTAATACATATGGGGATAATCAGTTACAAGAACAAATTAATAACCAATTACTCAGAATTAATCAACAAATTGACCTCATTACTAGCAATATTCAACAACTGAAAAATCGTCAAGCAAACACCAGTAAACCTAAATCTTCTCCTAGTCCTAAAACTCCTCAAAAATCTGATCAAAATAATCAAAAACCACCCCAACCGATTCCTGACCCTTCCCCAAATGCAGTACCATTATGGTAGTTTTCCTAAATGTAAGGTGGGTTAACGTGAGTTCGGTGTTAGAAGTTCGGAGGACGCTACGCGCACCTTCGGTGGCGGAGTTCATATTTTTTCAACGAGATAATCAGGGTTTAGGACATCTTGTTATTGGTCAGTTGCATGATAGCTTCAGCTTAATTTTACTGCTAAAAATGAGTGGCAAAATATCATAATCTCTGCTATCACTAAAGAAGCAAGTTATATTAATTTAGTAACAAAAATTAACATGATATCTTCAAACTGTAGAGTAGGCATTGTTGGTGCAGGGACATCGGGGGTTTATTTAGGAAGTTTATTAGCGAGTCAGGGATATAAGGTAGATGTGTTTGAAAAATCGCCCGTTCCCCGCACAGATGGGTGTGGTATTTTGTTAGTGGGTTCAGGGATGAGAGCCGTTAACGAAGGAAACCCTAAATTATGTCAAAAGCTACTACATTCGGGTACACCTGTTAAAAATTTTGAGTTTCGCAACCTTAAAGGAGGAGTGGCAAATTCGGAATCAGTCAGTTATGACGAAAATGAGTTGCCTGGAATGCTAATTCATCGTAAAGCCATCCTGGAGGCTTTATTAGAGGAATTACCTCAAGACTGCCTTCATTTAAACGCCCCATTTGTTAGTGCAACTCAAACAGAAAAAGTAGTGACAGCTACTTTTGCTAATGGGGAAACATGGGAAGGTGATCTTTTAGTCGGTAGCGATGGTATTTTTTCTAAAGTGCGTGAATATGTTGTGCCTGGTGTTGAACCTCGTTATTTGCAAGATATCGTCTGGCGCAGTGTTGTCGAAGATAATGAATTTTGTACTGAGGGAAATTTTATCGTTTATATGCGAGGGCGAGGTATTTACGTTAATTTCTTTGATTTAGGAAATGGTTACACCCATTGGGGCTTTTTTATTGAAAAAAAGCAAACTGAGTCTGAAAAAGGGCTTCCTTACCCTCATGATGTAGGTATACCTACAGAGGAGTTAGAAAAAGTTCCAGAAGCAGCTAGAGCCGTCATTAAAGCCACTCCTGCTGAACAAATTGTTTGTAATTACTCCTATGATATTGATCCCTTACCACAACTCTATCAAGGACGTATTCTGTTGTTAGGAGATGCTGCTCATGCCAAGAGTCCCACCAGAGCAAGAGGAATGACTGCTGGTTTTGAAGATGCCTTGGCGTTATCACGACATTTACAAGAGGGTTCAAATATTGATGCGGTTTTGGCTAGTTATCAAAGTGAAAGATTGCCCATTGTTCATGAATATCAAGAGACTAGCCGTGAAATTAGCCGAAAAATAGGCCGTAGTCGTAAGAAAAAGGCGGCTTAAGCTATCCTTCAAGGTCCCAAAAACCAGTTGTACATTTTTTCAAGAGACACAATTTTTCGTAATTTTGGGTAAAGATTGACTATCTTAAACTTTTGTTTTCAATAGTGGACAAAAGTATACATCTTCAGGTGCTTTAAGTGTCAATCCTATAGTATTCAAAAAATTCAACAGGTAAGAATTTTTAGAGGTTTTTAGTTCATGATAAGCGAGTTGATATTGCTCTTCTCGTTTATCAGTTATTGGACTACCAACTACACCCCATGGAGTCGATTCTGAGCCACAAATTAATGACATTCGCTTTTGTTCACTGTCATTAAATGTTGCCACAAAATGTTCAGTTACATCCAGAAGTGGTTGAATTTCTATTGATTGTGACTCTGACATTTTAGGTGTAGAAAGACTAATTTCGAGTATCTTACTTTTTTGATAAGGAGAATGGGTGAGAACATCCAATACAGGGACAGAGAAATTAAATCGAAAGCGAGTTTTAGAGATTGTTTCTATTGTATTTTCTTGCTGTTGTTTAAAAAAAAGATAGGCTGTCCCAGTCTCCTCTGCCCTTTGATATATAGATACCCATTTGTTTGTCTCAACCTCTATTTTGCTTTCAGTGATACCTTTTTCAAGAAGATAAATCTCTCTTCCAGTAAGCTCTTCCTTAAAATCGTCATTGGTTCTTTGATAAAAAACTTTTTGGAATTGAGCCATAGAAACAGGTAAACCACTCTTCAAAAATCCCAGCAGAGTTATAGAAGTCGATGAAAGGGTATCCGAATCGATACAGTAACCTATTTCAAGTCCATGAGATTGTTGGTGAGAGAAAGATGGTTGGACATTGTTCGTAATTAATTCTTGAAATTGCTTTTCCGCTCTTTGGAGCATTGCATAATCAATGAATGTTTGGAAAGGATTCTCATATTCAAGTAGTAGTTGATGTTGGTGATCATTTTGCGAAAAGTTTAAATCCTCAACAAAATATCGATCTGGCCTGGGACGACCAATATAAATGGTCAAAACAGACTGTTCAGGAATTGAAGGATCTCCTAAAGATTTGGCTAGGTCTAATGCACTCCATAATTCAAGGGATGGGTTTTTCTTTTTATTTCCCAAATTATAATCATGAGTTGCTTGACGTTGAATATGACTAAGTTGTTGAAGAGCATCCCTGGGAATGTCTGAGGTTTTGAGTAAGTGACAAGGTATTTCACTACCTGGTCGTTCAATGTGACCACTATTAATTTCGCCTCCAATATTAGCAAGGTTGAAGTATCCTAAACCGGTAGACCAACCATGCTGAAACACATCATGAGCAAAAAAGTAGGAATCAAGAAAAAGATTTTTGGGATCTCCACTTTCAAAATTTTGAGGGCCAAATGGCGCACCATTAATAGTTACCAATAATCTTGGTTTAAGTTCACCAAGATGATTAAGACAAAGCTTCTTGGTAAGCTGAATTACTTCTATCCATGAATCTTCTAACGTAGCTTGACTGAGGGGTAAGTATTGATTCTTATATTTTTGCTCTGCTTGATAGAATATAATTTGATTGTCACAAGTGTCTATTTTAAGAGAACCTAGATGATCAGATGTTGTGGAGTTCATTTTTTTATATTTTAGAGAAACAAGTACAATGATGCCTATATAATATAGCTAATCTAATTGATCTAAATCTAGTTGAAGACGTTTGTGTTAGTTTCAGGATTTTAACTCATATTTTTCAAGAGTTAAAGATTGAAACTTGCCAGTCGTATCATAACTAGCTATTAATTGCTGCATCTGGGTTTCATCAATTAACCAATTGGTCACACAATCAAAAGCGGTTCCCACAGTTACTTTATCGGGACAACTAATAGAAACCCCATCGGGTAAATAGAAAATTTTATGCCCTTTTCTGTCCCAACTAAATTGACTAGAAACAGGTTCAGAAATTTCTAAATCGGAATTTAAAACTAGAGACGTTCCTTGCCAATTTTTTGGGAAATTCTTAGAAGATAATTGCTCTATTTCCGTTGACCAATGGGAAGAAGGAAAACCCTGAGAATCTTCTTTAATACTACTTATTTGCAATAAATTACCTTGCTGATCGTACATCATAATTATACTGTGTCTGAGATGTTCATACTTAAACAATAATTCCATTACAAACATAGAATTAGTTACCAATGCTTTTGCTAACCATCCCATCGAACCCTGTTCAAAGAAAAATGAAATTGAGTTATTTACTTGAGAAAACTCTTCTTGCTTATAATTCCATTTTTTTTCTTCTGTTCTTCCATCATCATAAAAATAACGATTGGTATGAAAAATTTCTATTTTTTCTGGGTTACTACGAAAACTACGAAGACTTTTAAAAGATTCTTGCACCTCTCCAGTTGAACTATATCTTGTCCAAATGCCATGCCAATCATATAAGTGTTGCTCGGTTAAAATTTTCCAGTTGTGTTCTTTTAGCTTCATGATTTGATCTCCTTAAATAACAGTTATCGGGTTATCAATGACGAGTATAACTACGTTCAAACTTAATTTTTACCTGTTCAACAACAACTACTAAAGCAACGGAAAACAGAGAAGCAGCAACCAGAAAATATTTAGCTGAAGAATGGTCTAAAATTAAAGCGATCGCAGCTAAAATAATAGCAACTGTGATCAATATTCTTTTGATCTTCTTGGTATTTTCATACGCCTGATTACAAGCACCACATATTTCTGTATGACGAGTTAATCGGGTTCCTATCTCCACTAATTGACCATCAATATTATGAGCAGTTTCATAACCTTGATAAGACGGAAAGGAGGAACCATATTTATCTAACCATTTACGGTATTCGACTACGAAAATATCAGATGTTTTGAGAGGTAAATAAAGTTCTTTGAGACTTTTTTGTAAACGCTTGGTTTGTAATTCTTGTCCTACCACAAGAGATAAATCTTCTTCTATAAATTTAGTTCGAGACCAATGCTCAAACCAGCGAGGTTGCAGTTTAAGTTTCCAGCTTGGACTATTGGTATAGTTTCTGATAACAATTCTACAGCAACCCTTTCCTGATGGTAAAGAATAAAGGGCTGCACCACCAATACGTTGTGGGGTTTTATTTCTATAGATAACTAAATTAGGAGCAATAAAATTTAAGCTCATCCAATGTTTATGAGGGGTATTTGCTAGGCAATATCTCGCCTCAATTCCTTTAACTGATAGATTAAGAATCTCCATCTCTAAAGGTTGAGCAAGTTCTTTCATATTCCATGAGCCATTATGACTGATAAAAAGATGTGCAGGATCGATTACATTTTCAATAAAAAAATTTTGATCGTAAGGAAGATCCATCACAACGTCTGAGCTAAACACCTTAGGATCGTCTAAATCAGCAACCGTTGGAATATTATTTTTATCAGCTTTTTCTGGTGTTCCTGCCCAGATCCAAACCATTCCTTGAACTTCAGCAACAGGATAAGATTGTACACAAGCAGTTTCAGGAATTTTAGTCTCTTCTGGTAATTGTGGAATATGTAAACATTGGCCCCCTTCACCAAACTGCCAACCATGATAAGAACATTCTATTTTGCCATCAATTATTTCTCCATCTGAGAGTTTAGCCGCACGATGGGGACAAATATCCTTAAGACAGATTAGCGTCTCTTCCTTGTTTCTAAATAACACTAAAGGTTTATCGTACAAAGAGAAACCATAAGGACGATCTTTGGGTAAGTCTTTTACAAATGTTACAGGATACCAGCATTCTTTCCAGTTAAACTGGTTTTCTATTTCTGATAGTAATGAAGTTGCTTTTACTTGTTCTGTTGTCGGTTCGTTAGAAGCTAGTGTCATCAGTAATTTTTAAAGTAAGGGACGAAAAATCAGGATGAGTCCTATACAATATAGCTTAAATCAAATAATAAATCGGCATTTCTCAAAAAATCTCAACATCATGACAAATAAAGTAGCAATTGTTACCGGGGGGCTACATTTACGTTAAGTTCATTTTCTCAGTCAAAATTTTCCTATGTAATAGGGAATAAACCCAAAAATAAAGAAAGACAATATTAATCATGATGACTCAAACATCTAACATTATCGCCCAAGAAATTTCACGACAGAAAGAAGGTGATTTAAACAAAGAACATCGACGATCTTAAATCAATCCTAAATAATAATTTAAAATGTTGGTAAATTGTTGCACGAGTTAAACTTTAAAATTAAAACTCCTCGATTAATAAATTCTTGGTATTCTAGACGCTTATTCAGTCCATCTACTTTTTCATCTAATCGTGCTATTCCTACCTTAACATCAGTCATATCTTTTTGTAGGTCATCTATTTTGTCATTGAGTTTCTCTAATTTCTGATTAATTTCTTTTAAGACATCTTCTAGAGAGTAAGTCACATTGATAGGGGTTTGACTCATGATCAAATATAAATAGTTAACGACTATCTATATTATTAGATATTTAACTATGTCTGAGAGCAGAGTTATGGAAAGGAAACGTTAGATTTCTTCTGGATTAATTCCCATATCAATTAGTTTCTGTGCTAATTTATTGGCCCTTCTTTTTTCTCGTTCTGCAATTTCTTCAGGGGTAGCAATCCAATTTCTGTCACGATCATACCAGCGTAACCATAGTCTTTCTATTCCTTCATAACAACCTTGCCAAAGTCCTAAACCCAAACCAATATCTTCCATCCAGATTCGGGATTCAATTAATTCTAATTCTCGGTAATGACTTCCGGTTAACTGAAATGCTCTTAATTGATCGCTATAACGGTCAAAAATAATATAGTACGGAACCCTTAAAATGCGCTCGTAAACTTCCCATTTAGTCGGCGGATTTTCGGCTTTTCTTAAGGTTTGTCCTAAGTCTTCTTTTTCCGTTCCTGGTGATAGTAATTCTACTACCACAAAGGGATTAATTCCTTCTTGCCATACCACATAACTTAACCTCATATCCTGTTGTTCGTATAAGCGATCAACTCCTACCACTGCAAACCAGTCGGGACGCTTATACCAACCCGTATGACGCACATCACAATAAAGGTTCATATCCGTAGCAATAAACACTTCATCGAGGGAATAATTAGCAGGATGAAATGTCTTTCTGAGTAGATGAGGTTGAAAGTCATGAAATTCGTCAGGCAAACCAGGTTCCTCCGGATCTTCACTAGGGAGATCATACATGGTAGGAAGAACTTTTTTAGGATCATTTAAGGCATCGGTTTGATACATAATAGCAGTTTTTATGTGCATACATTATGAACTTTCTAGCTTTAAGGCAGGAGGCAGAGGGCAGGAGGCAGGAGTTAAATTTTAGGTTGTTTTATTCAAAACAACTTAAATCTAATGATAAGTTATCGACAGCCTAAACTATCCCTAGTAGAAACCCCTGTCATCGGGTTAACCCCTTCGGCCCGTTCACACATCAAAGAGACTTGATAACGATCAATGACAGCATTGGTAAAGTCGGCCCCGGTGATGGTTGCATCGTAGAAACGGGTCCGAGTGGCGATCGCATCGACTAAAATAGCATCGGTGAGATCGGCAAAATCCAAGGTAACTCGGTCTAGTAAAGATGAACTGAGATCAGCCCCCTTCAAATTCGCCCCTAAGAGGATGCCTTCGGTAAAAATACTATAGGAGAGGTTTGACCCTTCAAAGTTGGCTTCTCGCATATCTGCGGCGGCGAATACACCCCCTTGTAAGTCTTTATGGGAGAAGTCTTGCTGTTGTAATTCCCCGTAGGTATAGTTAACCGTGTTATCTTGAGCGATGACAGGCCGTGCATCCAGTAAGATCCAAAGACCAATTAAGAGGATTAAACCCACTATTGTTAAAAATCGTAACAAAACACCTTGCAGGGGTTGAAATATTTGATTTTTCATGTTACCAATTTTCATCTTTTTCATATCCTAAGTTAATCAATAATTGACCATATTTATCTTTGAAAAAGTTAATATGATCCTCATTAAAGTGATTTTTCCAATCTCCCGCTACCCCTTTTCGATAGTGACTTTTAACATCTTCTTCCCCAATGGTACGCCCTTTAGTTTTCTTTTGGAAGCGATTTTCGTAAATAATTCCTAAAGCGATTTCGTAGGGAATTTTTTTCAAAGAAATATTAATCAAAGGGTTACTAAATAGTTTCTTTTGGGTGGTTCGAGAGGTAATTGCTAATAAATGATTCCATCTTTCTTGATAAGTGGGTCGGGACTCACTGACAATACCTAAAAAACGAAAAATATCCACAAAACTTCCATAGGGATCTCGACTCAAATCTTCTAACTTTATTTCCATGACATGATCCTGATCATAATTCCACCTTTCCATGTCTTCAAACACTCTCTGATTAAATTCCATTTCTTGAATTAATCCTTCATCTTTTGACATTTTTTGTAAAATTTCCCTTTCTTTTTTGAGGTGGTCATAATTATCAACGGGATGACTATAAAGATGAGAATAATAAGCAGAAACCACAATATCTCTCGGATCTCGAATCACATGAAATCCCTTAAAATTATTGAAATCTTTAATGTATTGATATTTAGCATTCGTGTAGGAAAAAATATCAAATTTTCTTTCTTTTATAAATTCTTCAAAATCATAATTAAAAATTTCTTCATTATGAGCATGGCCATACAACCACCCCATTTCCTGTGCGACTTCTCGCAAAATACCTTGAACCCATTGAGTCCCACATTTATGATGACCAAAAAAGCAAAGGAGTTTCTTGTTATGACTATTCATAGGGATTGATTGTGATTCGATTAGTGATTAATTTAATATCCATTTTCGGACGTTTTAAGAAAACTATCTCCTCTAACCAAATCTTTAGCATCTAAACCAATGCGAAGGGTTAACTGAGAGTCTAAGTCTCCCGTAGAAGATGCTTCTACTCTACCCATTCTCAAAGCAGTTTGCAAGTAATTCGCTGCTTCAAAGTCTCCTTTTTGTACCACTATTTCTGTTTCTCTCAATAATTGGGGTGCATCGGCGATAGTATAGACATTATGGATATTTTGTTGAGCCAAGTATTCCCTAACTTGATTGACTAACCCCGGATCATCCGTCGCATTTTGTAGGGCAATTCTAACACGATTAGGAGAACGATGACGAGAAGACTGCCATTGGGGGGTAATACCGAAATATTGTTCCATCACTTGATCTCGTCCGTTTTCTGACATCACCCAATAACTACGGTTATCAAATTCTTCTTCTTGACTAAAACGACCAGGTAACATGACCATTTGTACCTGATCTCGCTCCAGTTGTCGACCAAAATTAACCAGGGCCAGCATTTCTTCCCAAGTGAGGTTAGTATCGATATGTTTGTCTAATAGACCGATAGCTTGGGGAATACGGGGTATAATCGTAGGGCTAGTGATTCGTTGACGTAGGGACTTCAGGAGTATTTGTTGTCGTTGCACTCGACCAATGTCCCCATAAGCATCTTTACGAAAACGAGCGAAATGTTCTGCTTGTTCGCCGTTGAGAATTTGTCGGCCGGGTTGAAGATCGATTTTCAGGTTTTGGGTTTTGTCTTCGTATTCCATCGCATAGGGGACAAAGACTTCTACCCCTCCTACCAAGTCTACTAATTCTTTGAAAGCATCGGTGGTAACGCGAACGTAGCGATCGATAGGAACATCATTTAGGGTTTTGCTCAGTACCCTTGCCGCTAACCCAGGCCCTCCATGAACATTGGCATCGTTAATCTTAGTGTAACCGACCCCTGGAATATAAACTCTGCTATCTCTAGGAACTGAGAGCATTTTAACCGAGTTATTGGCTGGATCGAAGCGTAAGACTAAAATGGTGTCACTGCGTCCTCCAAACCCCTCAACACTCCCTGGAGGGGTGTCTAAGACTCGGTCAACTCCTAGGACAAGAAGATTAACCGGACGGGATAAACGGTATTGTAGCAGCGTCTTATCAGCAACGGGAGAAGTGCCCGAAGTTGAGGGGGTTTCGGTGGATGTCCAAGGGTTGGTTATCTTTTGGGTTAGGGGTAAAATAGTTTCTGAAAGGGGACTAAATAGGGTAACCGTTGCTCCTATGGTAGCTGAACAAACAGCAGTACAGCCAAAGGCCATCCCCCATAAAACCCCTCTGAAAAGGGGTTGCAGTCCTTTATTTTTCCCTTGTTTATAAGGATTCGTTGTTACCACTTTGTGACGGTATTTAGGGGGTTTATACCGACGAGAACCTGATTTTCCTTTAAACCCAGAAGCATTAGACACCCTGTCGACGCTATTGGCCATAGTTACCTCAACACACCACTAAGAAAATTTCAGAGGTTAAAGGCAAGAAGTTGTTATGGTTGACTTCAGGTGGAGACTTTAACCTACTGATTAATCGGACAAAGGATCACTCTTATTATGTTTTAGAAGTCAGGGTAGGTTAAGATGTTCCCTGTTTAGAACTTCAGTTACAGTCAATAATTGTTAAAGATAATTGTTTAGGGAGCAAAAAAATGGCCAAGAAACAAAAATTTCCTCACTTATTGGGATCAAAATGGACGGCAAAACAAAAGACCTGGGGATGGCGACATTTTCAAGTGGTTAACCGCAAAAATCAAGGTAAATTTGTCTTTGCGGAAATGGTAGCCTCTTGTGATGCAAATGTTCGTTTTTGGATCAATGCACAACAATTTAAAGATCGTTCTTTATGGCAACCTGGATGGCAAACGTTAGAGGAAATGAATCAACCCGAAGAAGAATTTGAAATTCTTTGAATAAATTTATTTTATTTTTCCTCATTTTCTATATTCACACAGGAATGGCCTCCTTAAGAATTTTATCTCTAAAATAGTCTCGTAAACTCTTAAATGTTGCCACATCAACTTTATAGCCAAGATAATTTTCTAGATCCTGAATTAACCCAATTCTATCTAATAAGTTTCTTTCTGATTCCATTTTTACTAAGAAATCAATGTCACTATCTGGGGTTTCTTCTCCTCTAGCAACGGAACCAAAAATATGAATATTAAACGCACCATGTTGAGCCGCAATTTTGAGAATATTTTCTCGTTTCAATGGTTGACCAATGGATAGTATCTCACTATCCATTCCGTTTTATAGCAACTTTTTCTAGAATATTTATCACACTATCAGCAAAATTATTCATGGTTTGAGAACTAATTAAAGGGGTGACATGAGCAAAACTTAAACATAGTTTTTCATGAAAAGTGACTGCACCTAACCAAAGACAAGGCCCTAGAATATGTTGTCCCACAGTAAAATAGATTTCTCTGATTTTTAGTTGACCATAGTTTTTAGCTAAGTTAAACTTTCCCCGATTAGAAATGTTCATCGTTTTAGTTCTTCCTGTGGAATTTTGCTCTAACATTTTTTCAAGGGTTGATTGACTAAAATTAGCCAATCTTTGATCATTAATTAGATTATTAATAGTCTGATTTTTAGTCAGATCAATTTTTTGTTTACAGTCTCTGGCTAAATCCCAAAAGTCTGTATTTTTAGTAAAAGTATAAATATTTTCTATGCTAGAAACAAAACAACCAAGATGATTAATATCAATTTCTGGTTGACTATATTGGCGTAAATTGAGATTAGAACTACAAGATAAGTGTACCGGTTCTTCAAAATTTGAAATTGTCTTGGTTCCCAACAACATTGCTGAGCATAAAGCACCGTGTATTGTTGTTTTTTGGGTTTGACATTGCTGCTTCAAATTTAAAAGGGTTTTTGAATTAATGATGCGGTTAATAATATGGGTCTGTCTTTCCTCAAGGGAAGCTTCATTTTCAATGATTAATTGAGGAACTAAAGTATCTGATAAATCTTCATTTTTTGTATCTTTTATTTGATTAGAATTAGCTAAATTTCTATCTAGGTTTTGTTCTATTGGAGTAGGAAACACTAAACTAATATTATTAGATATTTCTTCTTGGTTAACAATTTTCTGATAATAAATGAGGAGATTATCAATAAAATTCATACAAGATAATCCATCGGTAATAGCATGATGAAAAGTAGCGATAATTTCACTCATACCATCCCTCAAAGACGATTTAAGTAGAGTGATACGACATAAAGGATGGAACTCTTGAGAAAATTTTTTATGTAGTTCTGACTCAGCAATTTCTAACCATTGATTTTCGTCAGTCTTTGTCATAACCTGCAAGGGAATTTTCTGTATATTTTCAGAACTAAAATAAGCTCCATCTTCCAAATCAATTATACGAACTCGAAGCAGAGGATGACGATTTTGTAGTAATAAGAGTGCTTTTTGTAAAATATCGGGCTGTATATCTCCTTCGAGACGAACAATATTAACGTCTATCATACCACCAAGTTCATGAATGATATGAAACAGATTTTCAACGGAACCTAGTTTTCTTGCTACTGATGACATAAAATTTTTCTTGTTTAATTGTAGTTATGATAAGTAAAATAAGCCTGTAGTTGCTGACGAATTGGTTGAGCGTTTTTTTCGACTTCTGGTAATAAATTAATTGAACGAGGTTTGATTAATTTGTGATAATCTAAACTTACTTGTGCCTCTAAACTTAAAAAGTCTAAAATTTTTTCGACGGTTTTTTGTGGATCTTGACATAAATCTTCGTATTTTATAGAGAGGTAATCTTGCTCCAATAATGAGTCAATATTCTCTAGAAAATAGCTATGTGAGGTTAAGGACTGCTGTGTGGCTCTACGTACGCCTAAGTTAAAATATGGAGAATATAAAAGTTGATATAAATAGCGTTGAAAAGGATTTTGATATACTTTTCGATACCACTTAGCAATTAAAGAAGTATAGGGATTCCAGGAAGCAAGTAAAGTGCGTACAGCCTTGATTTTAGAGTTAATAACATGAATAGGATGACGATGGATAAAAATAAATTTAGCATGGGGGATAATTTCCTTGACATACATAAATTGTGGAAAGTCCCAAGGATTTTTTAGTAATAGAGGTTTGTTTGAATCGGATATTAATTGTATTTTTTGACATAACTGTTGAAAAATGGGTAAATTTTTAGGGGTAATATATGACTCATCATCAACAATATTTTTGAGAATAAAACCATATTCTTCGGGTAATTCTGGTGTGACCATAACATTATCAATAGAGCGATCGCTAATACCAAGAGAGCGAAACTGTTCTGCTAATTCTTCAATCTTCTGGGTTTCAGTATGATTAAAATGATTAGATAAAATCTCATTATATTTGATAATATGATAAGCTTTCACATAGTTAAAACACTCTGTCGACACCAAAGTTTTATATAATAAAGTCGTTCCTGAGCGATGATCTCCTAAGATAAAAATAGGACTAAAATCTACTTTTGATAGTAAATTTAGATAAGTTTGATCGGCAATAGTCTGATCATTTTTAGATGGCATATTCTTGATTGATTTTATTGATATTGTTCGGACAAGACAGGTTTTCCAGTAGCAATAACCTTTTCGATAATATCAACGGCTCGACTCACCCCACCAGATTTTTTAATGGCTGCTTGTAACCGCAAAGCATTCTCTTTGTAAGAATCTTCGGTTAACACCTTTTCAATAGCCGTTCGCAGTTTAGAAACACTGACACTTTTCATTGGTATCGCTTCACCACAGCCTGCCCAAACGATGCGCGAGGCGACTCCTGGTTGATCATTAGCAATAGGAATGGCAACCATAGGTACACCATTGTTGAGACATTCTAAGGTGGTATTCATCCCTGCATGGGTAATGGTTAAAGTCGCTTTTTGTAACAATTCCAACTGGGGTGCATATTCCACCACCAAGGGGGAACCAGCAAGGGATGGTAAAGACTCAGGTTTAGCCGAACCCCCCAAAGAAATGACTAATTGAACATCTAAATCTGCACAAGCTTCTGCTATCTGTTGAAAAACCTGAATCAAACGATTTTGGATGGTTCCTAAAGAGGCATAAATTAAGGGTTGTCCGGTCAATTTTTCATAGGGAAAATCAGCTACATCTCGACCGACCGAACTGTGATAAGGCCCCGTAAAATGAAACCACGGAGGTAATTCTTTTCTGGGAAATTCTAATGCTGCTGGTTGTTGACTGATTTGAACTAATTGAGAATAGAATTCATTGGGATGAGATAGAGGAGATAAGTTCCATTGCTGCCGGTACTCATTAATTATTTCTAAGATGGGTTTAACCAGTCGACCTCGTATCTGATAACCTAATCCATTACGCAGTTGTCCCAACCAAGAGGGATTATAGTTCCAGTTACTAAAATAGGGCGGAATCGTTGCTTCTCGATTCAAGACCACAGCGCTACAAATGGTAATAAAGGGAATACCGAGAAAATCCGCTACTGTACCCCCGCCAAGGGAAACTTGGTCCACTAATAAAGCTTCTACACCCACTTCTTTCATGACTTTGGGTGCATCCCGTAATACCACCTTTATATCATTTTTGACCCAATTAATCGTATATTTATAGGCTTCAAGATTACTGAGTTTACCCAACTCAGTTAATTTTTCTTTCATGATTCCTAGGGGATAGTCATATTCTCCAATGGCCTGAAATTCTAAGCCAGATGCTAACGCTTTTGATTCCACATCCAGTATATTGACCGCAGTGACACGATGACCCCGCTTTTGTAGTTCTTTGCCCAAGGGAAACATGGTATTCAGATGGCCAGTGGATGGCGGACAAATTAGCCCATAGTGAGTCATGATGATTGAAACCTCAAGAAATTATGATTTAAGTAATCGATAAAAGCCAGAAACAACAAGTTATTCTTCTAATTTTTTCTGTAACCGTTTCAAGGTTTGATACATCTCTGGTAGCTTTTTATAAATAGCAGACGCTTTCAAATATAACTTATTAGGAACCGCAGGACTACTGGAAACAATTTCCCCGGCGGCCACATCACTAGGGATACCGGTTTGTGCCGTGGCGATCGCACCATCTCCTATTTTCGCTTGGTTCGCTATCCCCACTTGTCCCGCTAAAATTACCCGTTTACCCAAGGTAACACCCCCCGCTAACCCCACTTGAGAAGCCATGACGCAATTTTCCCCAATTTGGCAGTTATGGGCGATATGCACTAAATTATCCATCTTGGTATTACGGCCAATACGAGTGGTTCCCACCGCCGGGCGATCGATGGCACTGTTACAACCGATTTCTACCCCATCCTCTAAGATGACGTAACCAGACTGTTCCATCTTAAACCAACCTTCGCGGGTCGGTACAAAGCCAAACCCTTCAGCCCCGATAACAGCCCCGCTATGGATGACGCAATCGTTACCAATGTGGGCCCGTTCGTGGATGGTACAATTAGCATGGAGTACAGTGCGATCGCCAATAATAACATCGGGATAAATGACCACATTCCCCTGAATACAAGCATGATCGCCAATTGTAACCCCCTGTTGAATAACGACATGAGGCCCAACATAAACATCTTTACCAAGGGTAGCATTGGGAGCGATGACGGCGGTTTCATGAATACCTGGGGAGGGTTGAAAAGGAGTATAAAATAATTTGATAGCGTGAGCGAAGGTTAAACGGGGTTCTGGGGTGCTTAACCAGGCGATACCGTTTTGGTTTGCTTCTTGCTGTAAACCCTCGTCACGGGGCAAAATCAAGGCACTGGCCTTCGTTTTGGACACCATTGTAGCAAACTTAGGACCCTCGATATAACTTAACTGTTGCGCCTCTGCTTCACTAACAGCAGCCACCCCTGTAATTTCAGGGTTATTATGTTTATCGGTCGTTAAACTGTATTCAGTGACTAAGGGGCTAAGTTTTTCAACAATTTCTTGAAATTTCATCTTAAATAGTAATCATTCATATTATTAACTAATAGACGTAACGACCGGTTATACTGTTGCCAAAATCCAGAACTAAGAAATTAAGATTTGGGAGACCATACAGAGACAACCTTTTTTTGATCAGGATTATACTTTCCATAAAAGCTATGGTAAGGATTAAACACTTCCCCGACTTGATGGTAGTCTCTGGGAAAGTTAATACCATTCTCTTTTAAACAGGTGAGAAATTGAGGATTAATTGAGTCTATTTTGTTATTAATTAGGAGAATGGCTTTTGACTTATCTGTTTGTGAGTTAGTTAAGGCAAAACAATTACGACTGGGAGAATCATAAGGAGGTCCAAAATACCAAGGTATTCCCGGTGAAATTCCCCCAAAAATATAAACAATGCCAGGCATATCATAAAGGCCTATAATTGGCGTTCCTTTTTGAAAATTAGTTTTTTCTATTAATGTATTAAGTTCTTCTAAAAATCTCTTAGTTTTTGGATCAAACTTTAGTGATTGTACTGGCAATAAATCTAAATTAGTTGTTTTAGTTTGTTGTAAGAGATTGCCAACAATTCGGTAAGGTTTATAAACATATCGATGAGTGATAGAGAGAGAAAGGGATAAAATTAGACTAAGGACAAATAACCAGATTAAGGGTTTAGCTTTACCGTTGTTATTGATTTTATTCAATAATAATGCTATCAATGCCAGCCACGGAACAGCATTTCTTGCTGCAAGACTAAACAAACCTGTATTCGTTCCGACGGAAGCAACAAAAGGTAGAAAAAAGAGAAAAATACAAATCGATAGGAATTGATATATTTTGTCTTGTTGCTCATTTAAAAGTCTTAAATTTATTTGCTCTTCAAAAATAGCGACGAGTATGACTAACAAAAAGAGCATTGATACCAACAAATAGGTTGACAAAAACTGAATATTGGTTGGAGGAAACAATTTTAAATGGTAAAACTGATAAATAAGATTGCTAACAAATAAGAACAGCAATATTCCAAATAAGTAACGATGCTTTTTATTGTTTAAATAGTCTGTAGAAAAATAAATTAGAGATAACAAAAAAGCACTTAAATAGACCCATGAAAAATCATAAATTTTCTGTATTAAATTACGAGAATCATTCCAATAATTACTTAATATTGATGTCGATGAGTGGGATTCTCCCGTTGAGTTAAAGAGATTATCTATCAATAATGTGACATACTCAGAAAAATTTTGGAACAAACCAAAATAAAATAAAAACCCTAGTAAACCTCCCAAAAATAAGCAACTATAAATCCGCAGATAGTATAGCCAATGAGTCAATCGTTTATATAGTAATAAAACAACTGATAATAAAGCAAAAAAAGTAACGGCTGAAGGAGGTTTAATCAAAAATTGAAAAGCCAATAAAAATCCAACAGCTAACCATGATATATTAAACCTTAATGAGTTTATCTTTTGGGGTTCCTCTTGGCTAATGGTGAAAAGAATTAAACTAGCTTGTCCTAAATTAGTAAAGTTATTGAGGGTATTATAAGACACACTACGGTAAAGATAGTAATCTAAAAGAAAACTACCAAAAACCATAAACAATAAAATAAAGTTACGATTGAAACTAATATTTTTTACGCCATAAAACTTAGAAAACCAATGCCAGAAACCCAAAGCAAATATAGTCGATGAAATCAATGTTATTATTAAGGCTATCAATCGATAGGTAATAATATTAGGATTCATCCAGCTAAATAACTTTTCACCAATGATATGAAATGAAGTAATAACCTCTAATTTCTCCTGCAAAGATTGAAATCCTAATAGACAATAACCTTCATCGGTAATATCAAAGCCTTTATCCAGTCCCCAGAGATATAATCCCAGAAGGAAAATGACAGCCAATAGAAGAACCAACTGAGTTATCTTTTCTATCAAGGTTGAGCTAGTAATTTTTTTAAGCATAGTAATTTTCGATTCACTGTTATTCAAGTAGGAGAAATAAGCCTCAATTTATGGTATGCTGTTATAATTATGAGAAAAATTTATAGACTGTTTCAATAACTTTCATAACCCTATCTTCCGTCATACTAACCCATAGAGGGAGACGTAATAGACGTTCACTCAACTCAACTGTTATGGATAAATTACCATCAACTCGACCATACTTAATTCCTGCGGGAGAAGAATGTAGAGGGACATAATGAAAAACCGAATAAATTCCGTATTGTTTTAATGTGTTTATTAGGCTTGTACGGCTATCCAAATCTGGTACTAATAAATAGTACATATGGGCATTATGTTGACATTGAGCAGGAATAATGGGACGATGAACCTGACCCTGTACTTCTAAGTCTGCAAAAGCTTGATGATATGTTTCCCAAATTTCTAAGCGTTTTTGAGTAATGGTATCGGCTGCTTCTAGTTGCGCCCACAAAAAGGCCGCATTGACTTCGCTCGGAAGATAGGAAGAACCGATATCAACCCAAGTATACTTATCCACTTGTCCTCGAAAAAATTGACTGCGGTTGGTCCCTTTTTCCCAAATAATTTCGGCACGCTCCATTAACTCAGGTTGGTTAACTAATAAGGCGCCACCTTCACCACAAATAACATTTTTGGTTTCGTGAAAACTGATAGTTCCTAAATGGCCTAAACTACCTAATGGTTGATTTTGATAGCTTGACATGACCCCTTGAGCCGCATCTTCAATCACTAATAGGTTGTAATCTTCGGCAATGTCTTTAATTTTTGCCATCTCACAGCCTACCCCTGCATAATGAACTGGCACGATGGCTTTCGTTTTAGGAGTAATCGCCGCTTCAATTTTAGACTCATCGAGGTTAAGGGTGTCGGGGCGAATATCAACAAAGACAGGAATAGCACCCCGTAAGACAAAAGCATTAGCCGTAGAAACAAAAGTATACGAAGGCATAATGACTTCATCTCCTGGCTGAATATCAGCTAAAATAGCAGCCATTTCCAATGCTGCTGTACAGGAATGGGTTAGCAATGATTTCTGACAACCAATATTTGACTCGAACCAAGTTTGACACTTTTTGGTAAATTCACCATTACCAGACAGATGACCATTAGTAATAGCTTGTTTGATGTAATCAAATTCTTTTCCAGTGGCAAAGGGTTTATTAAAAGGGATGTTATTCATGGGTGCATTGATTGATTTAGTATAGTAAAAATTGGTTTATCCTTTATAAATATTTTATGATTATAATTTCCTTGCCACTAAAAGAAGTGAACCACCAGCAGGAAAAGAAACCCCCAATTTAATCATAGTGCGCTCTAACGTAAGCAATTGTTCCAAAATAGCGTTGAGCCATCCACTCATTTTCAATTCAGACATAATACTATAATTTTGGTTAGGTCGTTTTTGAGATAAACGAGAGACAAGCATTAAGGGAAGCAATAAAGAAACAAAAGATGTTATCCTTAGCACTTTAAATCCAGCATTTTCCACCTTAATTTTTAATTCCTGCCCGCGATATCGACGGACATGGTGGGCAAAATCATCTGCCTGACTCCAAAGCCAAGGATGTTGAGGAACCGTGAGAATGATGCCACCTCCTTTGGTTGTTGCTCGATATATTGCACCGAGAACCTCTCTATCTTCTTTAATATGCTCCAAAACATCAAACAACCCAATCACATTAAACTCGTTTTCAAAAGGAATTTTTCGGGCATCCATTTGAAATAACTCAGTTCTTGATAAACGTTGAGAAGCAAAACTTAACCCATCTATAAAGATTTCGCTCCCACATAAAGTAAGTTTAGGAAATGCTCGTTCTATTCCTTGTAATACGAATCCAGTTCCACAACCAATTTCTAAGAAATTTATTGCTTTTGGAAAGTAATGTTTAAACGCCCAGATAATTAGACGATTACGGGAACGAAACCAAAAATTTTTTGCCTCCAGAGGAGCAAGTTGAGGAAATAAATCAGCTTCAAATCCATCATTTGTTTCTGCTAATTCAGGAGCAAAAGCTATGTAGTTATCAATAGTTTTAGGAACATAGCCACAAACTGGACATCTCCATTCTGAATTAATAAACTGTTGATTACAAGAATTGCAAATTTTCATGGCTAATTTTAGACCTCTCTTAATAGTCAATGGTAAATATCTAGAGGACTCTAGAGTGTAATTTTTCTCTAACCCTATCAAAAATAACCCTAGATTGATCTTCTTTTCGGGCTGAAATTATTTGAATCATTCCTTGACCACATATAATTTCCGGCATTCCTTGGTTTAGGTTCCATATTTTGCCAGGATGACGATCTTCAAAATATTTATCTTGAATAACAGTAACCTCATCTATATAAATAATTTCTGATTGATAAATGGTTCTTGCGGATTGATAAGGCCATCCTAGCGCAAAAACAAATCTAGAGATTTTTTTTGCATCCCACTTCCAATCGATATAATAATCATTTTCGTTACGCCAGATACTATAAGTTGCTTTTGATTCATCCTGGGCAACTGATGTGAGTTTTCCCTGATTAGTTTTAGCTATAATGCTATTGGCTACTTCTGCATAAGCTTTGGCAAGACGCAAATAAGCCTCTTTAATTTTGATTGGATGTTCAATTTCTATACTTTTTTGTTCATAAATTTCTCCAGTATCTACAGAATTAGACGCTTTTAATGCAGTCACTCCAATGGTTCTTTCTCCTTTAATTAAAGCAGTAACCGTTGGAGAAAATCCCCTAAACTTAGGTAAAAGTGAGTCATGAAAAATAATTAATTTTTCATCAATACTGGGTAGAATATACTGCCATCCAACGACAAAAATCAGATCAGCTAATGCCCACATTTCCTTATTACAGTTTTGGCGTTTGATAAGAGTATAATTTTCTTTTAAACAAAGGGACTTAATCTCCTCTGAAAAACCATATATATCTCCTTTACTTTTATAGGAACATACCCATGCTATCTGATGATCCAGGTGTATATTTTTTAAAAAATTGAGTCCTTTATATCCAGCAATGAATAAACCTATTTTCATCAAATTAACCTCATTGAATTGGGTATCTTAACTTATGTTTGCTAACGATTACTTCTTGCTTAGTTTTTCTAAAACACCGGCTGTACAATTCGTCGTATATTCTCGAACTAAATATAAGGGTCTTTTTTTGGTTTCATCAAAGGTTTTGCCTAAGTAAATGCCTAAAATTCCTAAAATACAAATAATAATACCTCCTAGAAAGTATAAAGAAACAATAAGACTACTCCATCCAGTGACCACTGAACCATAAATTAAGGCTTTTAAAAATAAATAAATCCCAGCAACAAAAGCCAGAAAAGAGATGAAAAAACCGAGTTTAATTGACAATCTTAAGGGTTTATCAGAATAGGCGATGATGGTATCGGTTGCCAATTTTTTAAGCTTACGAAATGTATAAGAACTTTTTCCAGCAAATCGTTCTTGATGTTGCACATTGATACTAGCGGTGGGAAAGCCCATCCAATCTACTAAACCGCCAAAAAATCTGAGTTGTTCCCGCATCAATAGAAAGCTATCTACAACTTTTCTAGAAATAATCCGAAAATTACCCACTTCTGCATCATAATTAAGTTCAGCAAGATAATTAAAAGTTTTGTAAAAAAGCAAGGACGTAAAACGTTTAAGAAAGGGATCTTTTCGCTTACCCCGTCTCGCTAAAACCACATCGTATCCCTCTTGTGCTTTAGCATAAAGGCGAGGAATCTCTTCGGGAGCATCTTGTAGATCGCAGTCCATAACCACTACCCAATCACCATTACAATGATCTAAACCGGCGGTGATCCCATAATGTTGACCAAAGTTGCGACTAAACTGAATTCCTTTCACCCGTGGATCTTTCTGGGCAAGTTCCACAATAAGATCCCAAGAGCGATCGCCCCCACAATCTTCGACTAAAATAATTTCAAAATCTTCAGAGATAGTCTCTAAGGAAGTCTTTAAACGAGAATAGAGTTCATCTAGACAGTTTTCAGCTTTATAGACAGGAATGACCACGGAAAGATGAGACATGATCGATGCTTAAAAAATTTTTCCTCATCTTATCCCAACTTGCTCAAAGATCAAAGAGAAATCATCATACTTGACAAAAATTGGTTTGTGTGGGGTTAGAGGAGCGATCGCTAATTTCCCCCTAGTCAATGAATATTATAAAAACCCCTATCGATTTAGATAAGTAAGTGGGCATAATTAAACATTAAACATTTGTAGGGTGAGCAATGCCCACCCTACAGTTTTTAATTAAACTTTCAATACTAAACGATACCGAGGTTGACCATTTTTAAGTTTATCCATTGCTTGATTAACTTGTTCTATAGGAAAAACTTCGATCATGGGTTCAATCTGATGAAGTTGGACAAATTCTAACATTTTACCAATGGTGTGAGGACTTCCTAAAGGACTTGCTGATACGGTTTTTTGTCCTAAGATTAAAGGAAAAATAGCCACCGAAAGAGGATTAGGTGTAACTCCAACAAAATGCAATTTTCCTTTGGGACGTAACGCATTAATATAACCATTCCAGTCGAGATCAGCGTTAACCGTTGAAATAATAAAATCAAAGGAATTTGCTACTTTTTTTAGAGCATCTTTTTCACGGGAATTAATAAAATGATCGGCACCTAATTTTCTTGCTTCTTCTTCTTTTTCGGGACTTCCTGAAAAAGCGGTGACTTCACACCCCCAAGCATCGAGAAATTGTAGGGCCATATGTCCTAAACCCCCGATACCAATCACACCCACTTTATCGGTAGATTTAATACCACTTTGGATGATAGGATTAAAGACAGTAATACCTCCACAAAATAGGGGACCAGCACTTTCTAAATTGATGTCTGAAGGTAAAGGAATGACCCAACTATAATGGGCCCTAACTTTATCAGCAAATCCCCCAAAACGACCGACAATGGTACTTTCTGCATCGGGACAAAGATTATGATCCCCTTCCATACACCACTCACAACTCATACAAGAACCAGAAAACCAGCCTAACCCCACTTTTTGCCCCACAGAAACGGTTTTTACTCCCTTTCCTACTGCATTGACGGTTCCCACCACTTCATGACCCGGAACCAGGGGATATTCGCTCATTTCCCACTCATTGTCTAGCATACTTAGATCACTATGACAAATTCCACAATATTCAACATTAATTTCTACAGTTTCGTCGCCTAATTTCCCAGGATCGTATTCAAAAGGCTTCAATTCTTCTCCTTTTTCGTGGGCTGCATAAGCTTTAATCATGATAATCTTTATAGTAACTTTACGATATATTATATCAAATTCAGTCTCTCTTGAAGAACTGTTAAACTAATAAAGATAAAAATTAAAATTCAGACATAAAAAATATGCCAACTTGGTCACAAGCGATCGCAAAACCAGCCACAGAATTTCCTTTACAACCTTTATCTATATTATCAGGAGAAATTCCCGATGGACTAAGAGGAACGTTATACCGTAATGGACCAGCAAGACTAGAAAGAGGAAGTCAAAAAGTCGGTCATTGGTTTGATGGAGATGGGGCAATTTTAGCCATTTATTTAACAGAAGAAGGGGCAGAAGCGACCTATCGTTATGTGCAAACAAAAGGATATCAAAACGAAGCCGAAGCCAATCAGTTTTTATATCCGAATTATGGTATGACTGTCCCCGGACCCTTTTGGAAGACTTGGGGAAAAGAGGTTAAAAACGCTGCCAACACCTCTGTTTTAGCCTTGCCTGAAAAATTACTGGCCTTGTGGGAAGGGGGAAACCCTTACGCTTTAGACTTAGATGATTTAGAAACCCAAGGTTTAGATAATCTCGCAAATTTAACCGAAAAACAACCCTTTTCAGCACACCCAAAAATTGATCCAAAAACAGGCAATATTTATAATTTTGGTATTAGTTTAGGAGCAAAAGTAACCTTACATCTTTATACAAGTGATGCTACAGGGAAAGTTATTCAAAAATCAGATTATTCCTTAGAAGGTTTACGGTTAGTCCATGATTTTGCTTTAGCTGGCTCATACATTGTCTTTTTTGTTCCTCCTATTCGTGTAAAATTATTACCCACTGCATTAGGATTATCTAGTTTAAGTGAAGCAATGGAATGGAAACCGAAACTAGGGACAGACATTTTAATTTTTGATCGAGATAGTTTATCCTTGGTTAGTAAAGGAAAAGCTAACCCTTGGTTTCAATGGCATTATAGTAATGGTTATGTCAATCAAGCGGGTAATATTATTATTGAATATGTCCGTTATACTGACTTTGCCACTAATCAGAACTTAAAAGAAGTTGCTACAGGAAACATTAAAACCCCCGCGAAAGGAACCCTTTGGGAAGTAGAAATTGACCCGAAAACGGCTAAAGTCATCCGTGAAGAACAATTATTAGATAGAGGGTCAGATTTTCCCATTGTTCCTAGTCATCAAACTGGACAAAATTGGCGTTATACTTATCTATCCGTGCATCGAGATAACGCAGATTTATCCCAAGAAATTTTTGGCGCGATCGCTCGTTATGATCGAAAATTAAAGAAAATAACCGTAGCAGATATGGGAGAGAATCGATATCCCTCAGAACCGATTTTTGTTCCCAATCATCCCAACTCAGAACAAGGATGGGTGTTAACCGTTGTTTACGATGGCCATAATCATCATTCTGAACTGAGAATTTATGATAGTGAAGGGTTAGAAAATAGTCCGTTATGTCGTTTAGGATTACCTAATGTTATTCCAATGGGATTTCATGGTATTTGGAAACAAGGATAATTAATCTTTAAGGGACTAATAATTTTTCTCCTGTTCTTCCCGTTAGTAACCAAAGAAAAGATCGTCCCCCATCCCTAACAATTTTTTCAATGGGTTCGGGGGAATCATCAGACGGAACTGACAGCGGTTTAAGGACAATTCCTTGGGTTCCAAAGACAATTTCTCCGATAATTCTGGCACGATTCATGTGATTATCGGAGGTAATCAAATAAACACTATCGATCCCTTGTGCTTTCAATTCCTTAACCAAACTGGTAAAATTAGTCACCGTATCCTTCGCTTGATAATCAAGGTGAAGGCGATGCTGACTCACCCCTGCATTGGTAAAAATTTCACTCACATAATGTTGAGGACTTCCCGAAGACACCCAAATGGGTAAATCAGGGTGTTCAAGGGCTAATTTAGCGGCAAACCGTTCTCGATCTTCATGGCCTCCCAACACAAAAATAGCTTCGGGTTGCACAAAATAATTCTGTAACTGTTTATAACCCAACCATAACCCTAAACTAGCTAGACAAAGAAGCGGAAAAAGGCGTTTTTTAGGTTTTCGACGGGGAACAACTTTCACTTCTGGTTTGGAAGAACGGATTTTGAGAAACATAAATTATGATACTCATACCAACGTCTTGATGAGTCTGTGCTAAAAGGTTATAAGAGGGTTATATCTATCATCTTGGTTATCCTAACAATAATGCTAAAGATAGAATCAATTACTTATGGTTTAGCACATATCAATATAAGTGACGTATCCGAAATTATTATGCTCCCTTAATTAAAAATTTAACTGCTATATGCTTGCCATATCCGCATTAATACCAAATCCGATTCTTAAACCTATCTTATCTTCTAGAAGAGGCAGGAGGCAGGAGGCAGAAGGCAGGAGGGTTTTCAAGCTTTAAGGTATCAATTTAAAAAGGGGGTATCTAAACCGGATTTGGTATAAAGTAGAGACGTAGCAGGCAACGTCTCTACAAATTATATATTTATTGAGCGACTTTTTCTTTTACCGATTCAAACTGTGATTTAGTCGCACCGCAAACGGGACAAGACCAATCATCAGGAATTTCCTCAAATGGGGTTCCAGGTTTAATTCCAGAGTCGGGATCTCCTTTTTCGGGATCGTAGATATAACCACAGACTGTGCATTCGTATTTTTGCATAATTGTTTATCCTCCAATTGTTTTATCAGGTTAGAGGGGAGTTGTCTCCCCAAGCATTTAATCAGACTAAAGCTGGTTCTTTTTCTTTCTTCCAGACACCGTTCTCGTCTTCGGTGTAAGCTTCTTTTACTGCTTCCCAAGCAGCTTGTTCGGCCTTCATTTCGTCCTCAGTTTCATCGTACACAGCGTTGTAGCGTTCAATAAATGTTTGTTGCGCTTCTTCCGATAAATGGGCCTTAACTTCGATCGCTAAATCTTCTACACTCTCACAACGTCCGGGACAGGGATGAGGTAAGGTAGCATCGGCGAGATGGATTTCTTGTCCTTCTGCGCTTTCCATTAACAGAATGAACTCACCTGAGCGATCAGCAGGAACCTCAGCCATAACGATGAATTCCCCTGCTTTGAGACGGGTTTCGTAGATGGTTGCCTTATCTTCAGGCATTCCCCAAGTTGATAACACTGAGGCTAAACCAGCACCGGCACCACCAGCGATCGCACCTGTAGCCGCACCGAGTAATAAGGAACTCAACGGACCGGCTGCCACAACAGAACCCACAAAAGGGATAAACAAGACACCCACACCGGTTAGTAAACTGAGGAGAGAACCAAAGAGAGAGCCGAAAATTGCCCCACTACGCAGTCCACCCAGAATTACGTCTTTTTTGGTTGGTAACAAAGCCACTAAGTAGGTAGGCAAAAATAGTTGTAAAATGGGCTAGCGGAGTACGAGGAGGAATATTTAGATTTTGCCTGCCCCCTTAAAAGTGCATTTGAGTGAAGTCGAAGACAGAG
>JAAUYH010234679.1_pt1 | contig 31593 bp, 34 predicted proteins | sample 7278061 | NCBI WGS metagenome assembly JAAUYH01 (sample SAMN14350203, study PRJNA611818) | marine sediment metagenome | isolation source: surface marine sediment (0.6m) | place: French Polynesia: Moorea | collected 2018-08 | reverse complement strand
GCGCAGGGTTGATTTTTATGAAAACACAATAACTTATGGTCTGCAACCTAACCCACCATTTTAGGTATGTAGTCTATTATACTTTTTACCCCACACTGTCGGGAGAGCCATATTTCCCCTCGCAATGACAATTTAAGTCTCCTCAAATATTAAAATAAAAATAGTCCCCTGGTGACTACCAAGGGGACATCAAAAAACATTATTACTTAAGAGTTTAACTTATGAATGAACCTTCTACCGTTACTTACACCACAGCAGACATTCTCAAGCGCATTGAGGACAAATTAGATAAGATAGACAGTCGCCTCACTAATTTAGAAGTAGGACAAGCAAAGTTAACAGAAAAAGTCGAGGGAATGGATAACCGATTAAAAGTTGTTGAAGGAACCCAAAAGAATCAGGTTTGGGCATTAATTGTCCTTTTGGGTGGTGCTATTGTCACCGCCGGCACTAGATTATTTTTCACCACCAATCCTTAACCCAAGATTATCAAGTCTGCTCAAAGATTAAAATAAAAATAGTCCCCTGGTGACTACCAAGGGGACATCAAAAAACATTATTACTTAAGAGTTTAACTTATGAATGAACCATCTAGCGTTACTTATACCACAGCAGACATTCTCAAGCGCATTGATAACAAGCTAGATAAGCTTGAGGACAAAATAGATAAGCAATCAGAGAAAATAGGGACTATTGAAGTTAAACTGGCAGAAATTAAAGCAGAGGTTAAAAACCTTAATCAAGATGTTAAGGAATTAAAAGGATCAACCAAGGCACAAATTTGGACGTTGATTGGAATCTTAGTAACGGCAGTTAGTGGCTTTCTTGTCGCTGTGGCCAGATTCGTCTTTTATCCTATGGCTTAGGGTGAATAAAAAAATCCCAGTTATTTTAATTAATAACTGAGACATAAAGTTACTCAAGATAGGTTAGCCGTTAGCTAAAACCCCAATTAATAGTCGGTTTAACTCCTGCTTTATCAACCACAGCGTAGTTCATATCGGTAAATTGTGAAGGAGATAATTTAAAGATCCAATAACTATTGGTTCCGTAACTTTCTCCTGTTTCATCACACATTACTTTACCCGCCCATTCATCAGCCGGATCTTCTGCATCTGTTAATAATTCAATGCCACAATCATTGAGTAATTCTTGCATTTTCTCATTCATTTCTTGGGCATTAGCATTATCAGATAAGCCATATTCTCCCGGTAATTCTTGCAGAATATTCAAAGGACTTTCTGAGAGGTTTCCATCTTCCATAAAGCTTTTCATCGCCATACGGAAAGCTTCTAAAAAGTTGACTTTTGTTTGAGGAGTCATTAACTGTTTAATATCGGTTTCACTGATGTTAACTTTTAACCCAGAAATCCCCAATTCTGCTTTAATACTATCAACAGAGTTTTCACTTTTAGCTTGATCTCCGTAGCTAAAACTAGAGACTTCATTGCCTTCAGCATCTAACAATTTACCCATGTCACCTTTATCGTTCCAAATAGCAGTTTTACTGCCAAAACTAAAGCCACCAAATTCTTGATGAACTTCATTGGTATAAACTCGAATCATTTGACCGCCCGCTAAAGATGTTCCTTCTGGAAAAGCAAAAAGTTGATTTTTTCCGATGGAAGTTATTTTCCAGTTAGATAAATCTGCTGCTGCATTACCATTGTTACGAATCTCAATATATTCATCAGATTGAGTCCGTTTTATATGACCATGATAAACAATGTCTGCAATCTCAACATTCGCGATACCAGGAGTTCCCTTAACCTGCACTGAATAGGTACGATATCCTGAATCAGTAAAAGCATTAAACTCTGCGCCATAGGACCATAAAACAGTGCCATTTAAGTTACCTAACGCCCAGTTACCTTGATGTTTAATGGCACTAACTGATCCTTGTTGTGGATAATACAAACCGACACAATCATCTGCTTTAACAGCAATGGGACTTGATAAAGTGAGTTCGTTTAATCCTGTTTTTGGGGTTACTTGTTCGCTTCTCCCGACAATCGACCAATTATTACCATCTTGTCTGAAAATAACAAGTTGTACCGGTAAATTGTTATCTGCCCAAATCTTCCAGGAATTGACATATCCATCTAAATTAATGGCATTATTAGTATCAACTAAGTAGAAATTACTGGCAGTATCAGTAAATTGGCGATGGATAATATTATTTCCACCTGTTAACATCTCTTGTTTGATAAAATCTAGGTTTTCTTCAGTCCAAGTTGCCCCGTTAAGGGTTCCATTATTATTATGAGAACTATGATCTAAAGCATCACCATTTAAAGGATAATAAGCCATTAAGCCTTCTTCTTTTCCTGTTAGGCGATGGTTCATATCTTGTTTAATTTCTTCTTGGCTGCGGGCTTTATTCCAGATACGAACTTCTGCCATTTCTCCCTGGAAAAAATTATCAACTCTTCCCAACCAATAGCTAGTGTTTGTAGTATAAAAGTTGGCGGGTGCAGGTTCAGTGGCAAATAGTTCTCCGTTGCGATAGATTTTGTACTCAATATTATCTTTTACCCAGGCGATATGAACCCATTTATCCTTACTTTCAAAAAAATTATTTAATACACTAAAATAACGTTGTCCTGAGGTATCATAAGAGTCATAATGTAATCCATTATCACTAGGACAAACCCACATTCCCGGTTTACGATAAGCATCTCCTTGTTTACCAATAAATCCACGAAATCCAGAATTTAAAATAGTAGGATTAATCCAAAGTGAAATCGTAAAAGCTGTATTATTTTCAAAAGGTTCTTTGATTTCTAGATAATCATCTTGTCCATCAAAACTTAAGACTGATTGTAAATTTTCTTGCGTTAGAGTTTGTACAGCCGTCATCCTGAAAATCTCCTAATCTTTTTAATGAGTTTAAAATGTCACAAAAAAAGTTTTGACTGGTTTTTACTGCTTAGAGTTAATAACTAATTGTTGAGAATTTATCAACTCTAAACATTTTTTTTTGTGCTTGATTTCATTATGTCATTACCATCGTGATAATTGCTACTAGAAGAAACACGTAAATCTGATGATGTTTTTAACTGATTCAGTGATTTTACTAATATTTTTTTTAAGAAACATAAAAAGCTCTTCTAGACTAAATATGATGATTTCATAAAAATAAAATGATATTATAGAAATAAATATATAATTATTTGGGAAGATATCGTCATGACAGAAAGAGAATTTCAAACCATTATCGATAAAATTAGTGTCTTAACTGAAAAGGTGGACTTTTATTCAGAAAAGCTAGATTTATATCAACAGGTTTCTGATGATAAGATAACTCAGATACAAAAATCTACTGATGAAAAGATTGATCAACTTCAAAAATCATCCGATGAAAAACTAGAAGCATGGAAAAAATCATCCGATGAACAAATTAATGCTATTAGAAGCGAAATAAAAGGGTATCAAGATGCAAATAAACAGCAACTAAATGTTTCATTAGGGGTGTTAGTAACGGCTGCAGTTGCTATTTTAGTAAGCGTTATTTTAAGTATGAATAATTAAATGTATGAGTTAGAATAGAGATAGTAAGTTTATATTTGAGGACAGGAAAATGACAGAACGAGAGTTTGAAACTATTATCGATAAAATTGATGTGTTAACTGAAAAGGTGGACTTTTATTCAGAAAAGTTAGACTTATATAAACAGATTTCTGATGAAAAGATTGATCAACTTCAAAAATCATCCGATGAAAAACTAGAAGCGTGGAAAAAGTCATCCGACGAACAAATCAACGCTATTAGAAGCGAAATAAAGGGGTATCAAGATGCAAATAAACAACAGTTAAATGTCTCATTAGGAGTGTTAGTAACGGCTGCAGTTGCTATTTTAGTAAGCGTTATTTTAAGTATGAATAATTAAATTTTCAAGTTAAAATAGAGATAGTAAGTTTATATTTGAGGACAGAAAAATGACAGAACGAGAGTTTGAAACAATTATTGACAAAATTAGTGTATTAACTGAAAAAGTGGAATTTTATTCAGAAAAGTTGGATTTATATAAACAGGTTTCTGATGAAAAACTAGAAGCCTTTAAAAAATCATCCGATGAACAAATTAATGCTATTAGAAGCGAAATAAAAGGGTATCAAGACGCAAATAAACAACAGTTAAATGTCTCATTAGGAGTGTTAGTAACGGCTGCAGTTGCTATTTTAGTAAGCGTTATTTTAAGTATGAATAATTAGGAATTAACTTTTGATCTGTTTATATCGTTCTTTAAACTCCCGTTGCTGCTGTTTATGATCGACAATAGGCTGCGGATAACCACAACTATGCGCTTCTAAAGGTGGTATTTTTCCAGTTACTAAATATTCAGTATCGAGAGAACTTATTTCAGGAACCCATAGACGAATATATTCCCCATCAGGGTCATATTTTTGTGCTTGACTAGCAGGATTAAAAATACGCAAAGGTTTCGGGTCCATTCCACTAGATGCACTCCATTGCCACCCTCCATTATTAGCAGATAAGTCCCCATCAATCAATTTTTGCATAAAATATTTTTCTCCCCACTGCCAATTTATAATTAAATCTTTGGTCAAAAAACTGGCCACAATCATCCGACATCGGTTGTGCATCCATCCCGTTTCATTTAACTGTCTCATAGCAGCATCAACGATAGGATAACCCGTTTTTCCTTCACACCAAGCTTGAAAATGTTGCTCATTATTATCCCAAGAAAAGTCCTTAAATTCTTGACGATAGGGTCCTTCTGCTAACTCAGGAAAAAAGTATAAACAGTGTTGATAAAACTCTCGCCAAGCGATTTCTTGTTGCCAAGTTTGTATATTTTCCCTTGCTTCGTCACTGCGGGTATTTTCGTAAGCTTCTACCGTTGCTTGCCAAACCTCTCGAATACCGATAACACCGAATTTAAACGCCGGACTTAAGATAGAAGTTCCATCTATTGCAGGGAAGTTTCTTTGTTCTTGATAACTGTAAATTGCACTATCACAAAAGTAATTCAGTTTTTCTCTAGCTGCAATTTCTCCGGGTTCTAAAACTAAGGGCGCATCCCAAACATAACCTAAATCTTTGGCTGTGGGTAAGTCAATTATTCCTAAGTCTTTAACTGTATTTATTTCTTCATCGGTTAAACTGTCTAATTTTTCGATAGATTCAGCAATACTAGCTTTTTCTGCTTTGACCCAACTACGCCAAAAAGGAGTATAAACTTTATAAGGATCATTATTACTTTTAGTAAGAATGTCTCCGGGTGCGTGCAATAATTGATCCCAGTAGGTTTCTGATTGAATCCCTTTTTCTTGTAAGGCTTCTTTTACCTGCTTATCCCGTTCTTTACTGTAGGGTTCAACATCATTATTCCAGAAAACAGTCTTAACTTTTAAAGCATCTGCAACTTTAGGAATAATTTGTGTAGGTTGTCCTTTGAAAATTAATAATTGACCACCCAACTTTCGGTAGCTTTCCTGTAAGTCTTGTAAACATCCCAACAGATAAGTGATTCTAGCCGGTGCAATATCATCTCGGTTTAAAATATTGGGGTCAAAACAAAATAAAACCACCAATTTAGAACTCTGTTGATAAGCCTGAGAAAGTCCGATATTATCAGATAGTCTTAAGTCACGACGATGCCAAAAAATTATACTATTTGTCATAAATAAAAAGTTATGGATATAAAAAGGTGGGCAAACTATGAACCCTACTGTTAAGCATTGTAAGCTTTATTGAGATATTGCCCACCCTACTACATCTAGGTGAACTGGGAAATATCTTCCTTGCATTCATCGGCTAAATAACATAATGCACGGAATCTTAACCCGACTAACTGTTCATACAAAGGATTAAGCTTACAAAGGGGTGGAATGTGAACCACTTTGTGACCAAAAAGCTTAACATCCCGTTCAAAGGGACATTGAGGGGGAACCATTTTACAAATAAATCGGGCTAAACTCGGATCATGAATATCCATCCCATCTAACCAGTCTTTGAGGGGATGCAATAAATCTGGGTGAGGGTGAGGCGGACTCACCAAAGGGGCTGAATTCCCGATTTCTTGGGCTTGAGGGTGGTCTTCTTGGGGTTCACAGAGGGTATGCTCCAAGGACTCTAACGCCTCTACTTTTAGCCCTAAAGCGTCGCTAAATCGATGTAAGAGTTGAGCTTCAGAAGCCGAATAAATTCCATCAGCGATCGCCACTAAAACAGCAGTCCGTAAAAAGTTTTCCCCCGTGTTGGGATCATCCCCTAAAATCTCTGCCAACTCCTCCGGTTCAATGGACTTGTAGAGGACAACTTCTTCGTCATCAATGGCTAAATCTTTTGTTAAATCTGCGATTAATTTCTGTTCTTGGGGATCATAGTTACCATCACACCAAGCAAGGGTAAGTAACCCTCTCAACCAAGCGGAAATTTGTTCTTTGGTGTACGGAGATTTCGCTACACTGGCCATAAGAATTTTATCATCAACTTTTTAGGTTAGTCATAGGGGACATACCGCTTCTGGGAAGGCAAAAAACAAAGGTTAATTGTCGCTACTGGTGTCTATTTTCTTTGTTTTAACTGCCAGAAATATGATGTTCCCCTTCTTTAAGTTTAACTTTTTCTTTTGACTAACCTCCGTCATCTATTGAACAATTACCGGAATTCCGGTTTGCACTAATTCATATAATGCTTTAACGTCTCGGTTCCGCATCCGAACGCAACCATGAGAAACCGCTTGTCCCATGACGTGTTCTCCAGGGGTTCCGTGAAATCCGATGTATTTGCCTCCTTCTCTGGAAAAACCAATCCAACGTTCTCCTAAAGGACTATTGGGACCGGCTGCGCTAACTCGACCATTCCAGGGGTTTTTCCATTGGGGGTTTTCTACCATTTGAAAGACTGAAAATTCGCCTCTGGGGGTTTCCCATCCGGGTTTACCAATGGCCACTCGATAACTCGCAAGAACTTGATCATCTTGATAAGCATAAACCTTACGTTCTTTGAGGTTCAAAACGATATGGGTTGCTAAGGTTTGACTGGTTTCTGGGGGGGTAGGAATGGCCGCTTCTTCTAGAGGTGGAGTAAGGGGTAATTCGGTAGAAGGGGTTGGAGAAGTTGTTCCCTCGGAGGCCATAACTTGTTTGTTAATTCCTTCGATGGGTAAGAGGAAACTTCCACTAATAAAGGTGAGTGTGAGTAAGGAAAGAGTGAATTTCATTTTGAGTAAAAATGACGAATGTTTAAGAAAAAAAAGAAGAGTAAGATAAGTTACCTGTATTCTAGAAGTGCTTTAAAAGAGGGTTGCTCAAAATTAGCACTCTCTTAAGAGTTATTTTTTCTCAATTCTTCTTAAAATACAGACACAGTTAATTGATATATGTTTAAGCTTATTTACATATCTTAAACTTCTGTTTCTAATCGAGACTGAAGTTCTTCCATCGCTTCAGCACTAATTTCAATTAATACTGCTACATCTGGCTTCTGTTCTAATATTGAGAAACTAATAGCCTCCCACTGTCGATTTTGTGTATTAATATTAAATTCTAATACCCTCAAATCTGTTTCTTGTCCTAAAAATTTATTGGGAAGATACCAAGGTATAATAAAAGTGCTGTTAAAAATCAACGTAGCCAAGGCTAAATACAAAGATAGCTTCCACTTTAAGCCTAATCTCCAAGCAATTAATAATGCTATTGTTAATCCCCCTAATACAAGAAAATAATAGACTCGAAAGTGAGTTATCATTTCTAAAGGATACCTCCACAAAAAACGAAAACTTACTGAAAATAAAAGAAGAAAAATTAAGACAATACTACTTAAAATCTGAATAGATAAAACTCTCATAAAAATTTTCTAATTTTCCTAAAAAACTTTTTCTAACCAAATGACCAGGACTTTCCCAACATATTTAAAGAACAGTTACAACATTCTAAAATAGCTTGGAGTCAGAAAATTGCAGGTTTCTTTGTTATTTTAACTGGTATTTTCAGTTTATCCCAAAAACAATATTATAGCAACTAGACTCCAATATAACTAACTCTTAATTTTGAAGATTAATATTAATTTTCATTTTCTTAGGTTCTGTAGTTAATATTTAAGATTAGGGATGTAAACTTTCATACATCAATAATTTTTCTAAGGTTTCTACAGGAATTTGAGTAAAGTATTTCCTTTTAAATTGTTCTTCTTTGAGGGTATCTAGCAACATTTTTTCTGAGAAATGATAATCGTTTGATTGCTGCGTTATCTTTTTAATCTCAAGAGTTTCTTCCTCTTCGCTGATTAAAAAGCCGATTTTTTCTAAAAAGTCTAGGGCTAAAATAAGACTGCGATCGCTTAATAATAATTTTTCTTTTAATTGTTCTTTTGTTATTCTTTTTTGAGTGCGGTGAATATATTTAGCAATACCGATCAATTTTTTAATAATCTCTAAGGGGTTAAATTGAACATCATAGGAATAAGTTAAAGCTAAATTATGTTGATTATTGAAACTTTGGTAATAACTTTTCTGTAATTCATCCCAACTAACAGGACAGCGATTTAACTGTTCTACTTCTAAGTTTTCTTCCTTAGTTTTATCTTGATTCCTATAATCTATTAACTTAATTTGATTACTTTTTAACGAGTTATGATCTTCAGTGGTTAAACTTGCCCTAACTTCAATTAAACGGACTTCATACCGTCCTTTTCCATAGGTATTATAATCCAGTTCTACAATAGCATCACATCGCTTATCTTCCCCTTGAGGTAATTCTTCTTGATAATGTTCCCACCAAATACCAGGAAACCCCTCATCAACGGAACGATCATAAATATTGAATTTCGTTTTTATGTATTTCACTGGATTATTTTTAGCATCTCTCATATTTCTATTTCCTAAACTTTCAAACCAACAATTTTGAATCAATAATTTAGGAATTGGGTTTCCCATTCCATAGGGTTCTAAAAGTTTTAATTCTCTAAACAAAGATTGACCTAACTGAGATACGGTTACCACTAAATCTGCTTTAATAGTAGAATTTAATGTATTAATATCAATGATTTCTTGTCTTAGTTTTTGATTAATGCTTTCTCTAAATAAAGATAAATTTTCAACGGGTAAACTTAATCCTGCTGCAAAAGGATGACCCCCAAATCTATGCAATAAATTTTGTTGAGATGCCACTAACTTATACAAATCTATGTTATGAACAGAACGGGCTGAACCTCTTGCTAATTTTACCCCAGTTTCACTCATATTTTCCGTTTCAGCCGTCGTTAATAAAATCGTAGGACGACCATACTCTTGAGCAATTTGTCCCGCTACTAAACCTAAAACACCACTTTGCCACTGAGGATCGTCTAAGACAATAATTTGTGTAGTCGATAGGTCTAAAGTTTCTAGTTTTTTCTCAACATTTTTTTTAATATCCTTTTGTAAAGACTTCCGACGGGTATTAGCTAATTCTGTGTCAAAAGCCAATTTCTCACAGCGTTTATCATCTTTGCTAGTTAATAATTCTACAGCGAAATGAGCATCCCCTTGAATACGACTAATGGCATTAATTCTAGGCCCAATACCGAAAGAAATATCGGTCGGGCGATCGCCACTTCGTTTACATAATTTTAGCAAATAAGCAACTCCTGGACGGGTGGTATTACTTAACTGTTGCTGTAACTTTGTTAACCCTTTTTGTGCTAAATAACGACAATCTCCTTTTAACTCTACTAAATCAGCAATTAAACCAATCGCTACTAAATCTAATAAATTTTCTAAAGGACTTTCAGGAATTTCTGGAAAAGTTAAATATAATGCTTCAACTAACTTATAAGCGACGGCAACCCCTGATAAAGAAAATAAAGGATGATCTTCAGAAAAATAACGAGGATTAATAATAGAAACTACATCCGGGCGGTCATCTGGTAAAGTATGATGATCCGTGATAATAATATCAATTCCTAGGGAATTAGCATAATTAATTTCTTCTAAATTAGTGCTTCCTGTGTCACAAGTTACAATTAATTGTGTCCCTTCTGTAGCTAATTTCTGAATTCCTGGAATATTAAGTCCATGAGACTCTTTAGCCCGATTAGGTATATAATAATTGAGTTGTAGATCAGGTGTAAAAAATTGCCCTAGTCCTTCCCATAAAACACTGGTTGCTGTAATTCCATCCGCATCAAAATCCCCCCAAATGGTTACTTTTTTTTGATGATCAATCGCAACTTTTAGCCGTTGAGTTGCCAGCTTCATTTCATAACCAAATTCCCAAGGACTCAAAGGATGATAATAGTTAGAATCTAAAAAACTGTGTAATTGTTCTTTAGTTTGAATTCCTCTTTGCCATAATAATTGAGCAGCATAAATTCCTTGAGAATTAGAACAATATTGCTTAACAATATCAACAAACCAAGAAGGTAAAGAAACAAAGGGTAAAACTTGCCATTGAGATTGGAGAGTATCCATTGATAACTGTGCTTAATAAAAAATTAAGATTATTTTTACTATTATCCTTATCATCTTAGCATTAAAAATTGAGTTGAACCTTTTGATAATGTCCCTAGTCTAAACAAAAGAATTCAGTGATAGAGTGAGCGTAACCGTGTTAGCAGACAATGCTGCCAATGCAACAGAAACAGACTTAGTGCGTCGCTGTCAGGAAGGGGATACCGTTTCTTTTAAACAGCTATACCGACGCTATCAACAACGGGTAAGAGCGACTCTCTATCAATTGTGTGGGAGTGAAATGCTTGATGACTTAGTACAAGAAGTATTTCTGAGAGTTTGGAAAAGTTTACCAAAACTTCGAGAACCGTCCTATTTTTCTACTTGGTTGTATCGTATTACTTGGAATGTTGCCACCGATAAACGGCGGAAATTTGCTCAAAATCTATCTTTAAATGATGATGGTACAATCTTAAATATTATGCCCTCTCGTCCCGAAGATACACCCGATTTGATGCGACTTCATTATCAAGATTTAGTGCAACAAGGGTTACAATCGTTAAGTCTAGAACATCGTGTTGTTTTGGTGTTACATGACTTAGAAGATGTCCCTCAAAAAGAAGTAGCTAATATATTAGAATTACCCCTAGGTACTGTTAAATCTCGTTTATTTTATGCCCGAAATCAAATGCGTAAGTTTTTGAAAAAACAAGGAGCTTTATAATGTCTCAATTTCCCAAAGATGAGCGAGAATTACTCTCCTTTTTACAACAACATCGTCCCTTACCCCCTCCAGCAGATTCTACCTTAGAAAAACAACTTTATCTGAAGATTTGCCATGAATCTCAACAGACTAAAACTAATTCAGTGAGATGGTTAGTTCCTAGCATTATGGTTTCTAGTTTATTAGCAATCTGGGGAATTACTAACCTAATGAAACCGTCTGAATATCAACAATTTCTTCAACAATCTCAGGTAAGGGAAAAAGCAGAACTAGAAAAGTTTATGCTCAATACTTGGGAAGCATCCATCAATACATCTCCTTGGGAAAATAACAACCAATCTGTCTATTATCAGTGGATTTCTGTTGATAATAGTGAACACAAGTATTTAATTTCTCAGCCTTGACTTTTCACTACACAATCTATTATTAACTAGTAAAGGTAAGTATGATTTCTAAAAAAATTGTCTTGATTGTAACCGTTTTAACCCTTGGTATGGGGGGAACTGTGGCCCTAGCTAACTCCATTCAAGAAACCCACTCATCTATTTTATCTTCTGAGACTAAAATTTTAGCGCAAGAGGAAGAAAAGAAACCAAGAAGAAGACAAAGATCACAACAATTTCAACAACTATTAAACCTCAGCGATGAGCAAATGCAGCAACTGAATGCTATCCGTCAAAAATATCGTCCACAGATGGAACAATTAAGACAACAAATGCAAGCAACAGGTCAAGAATTAAGCCAAATGATGCAAGGAAACGCATCAGAAAATGACCTGAGACGAAAACATCAAGAAATCGTTAATCTTCGCCAACAAATGGGAAATATACGCTTTAGCAGTATGTTAGAAATGCGAAAGATTTTAACAACTGAACAACGTCAGCAACTTGCTCAATTACTAGAACAACGTCGTCAAAGAAGAGGAAGAAATGGTTCTAATTCAGAAGTAATGCCTTAAGTTTAAATATTATTAAATAGTCAAAAAGACCAAGATAGAATTACTTTTCTTGGTCTATTGTCGTAAAATGAAATCAAAAAAATGCTCAAACAAACTCAAATATTTTTGATAGTAATTATTTTACTTATTTTGATCTTTATAAAACAAACTTACCCTGTTTCAGCTAGTCTTGAAAATCGTTTACGAGGAGAAATTAATCGCTTGCAAGCTAGAGTTAGTCGCTTAGAAAGCACCGTCACTAATCTAAGACGAGGACCTAATAGTAATTATAATCCCCCTTCTTTTAACCCTTCCCCTCAAATAGTTGATGGTGAATTGATTGGACGAAGTGACCCCTTATTTGAACGGTTATCCATCTTAGTTATAGAATTGAAAGAAAGAGTCATGGAATTAGAAAAACGGATGAATCAATTAGAAAAATAGGTCATTTAACCAAATCTTATTTAAAATGTAGACACACAAAATAAATTACACAAAAACTGTAGGGTGGGAAATGCCCACAGTTAGCTCTGAATAAAAGTTTTAGCTTTTTGCTGGGCATTGCCCACCGTGCAATTAATTTTGTTTAAGCACTTATTTGCTTTTGCAACATCATCTAAAATTGTGTTAACCTACGAAAAATAACTAATTGATGATAACTTTTAAAACATAGATTACCATAAGGAAGATGATGATATCTTGGAAAGATTTACTACAATCCTACCGTAATTATAGGCATATTGCTATTTTTAGTATTTTGATATCTGGAGCGTTAGAAATCGTTGATTTAATGGTTCCTTATATCACAGGACAAATTATCAATATTCTATCTGCTCAACCGATTGATAGTATATTACAAAACTTAGTTAATTCTTTGGCCAACGTTACTAATCTTCCTAATAATAAAGTGTTTTCTTTAGGGGTTTTATTAGGAATTATTTGTTTAGTGACAGTGGTTCGATCTCCCATTCAACCCTGGTTAACGGATTGGTTTCACTGGGAAATTGCCTTAAAAGTTCGTAGAGAACAGTTACAAAATACAGTCAAAAAAATTCTTACCTTACCGTTATCTTTTTATGATGAATATAATCCTGGAAGGATCACAAATCGTATTGCTAAAGGAGTAGAAAATCAGTTATGGACTTATCCTGAAATTGCTGGAGAGTTACTGCCTAAAATTATTAGAGTTTTCGGTATTTTCGTAATTATTCTATTAATTGAATGGAAAATTGCTTTAATGTTTATTCTTTCGTTTACTTTAATTTTATTCTTTAGTATTAAGCATTTAAACAAGATTCTTGCTCAAGAAGAGCTACTAGATAAACATAGCGAAAATACACAAAGTTTCACATCAGAACTGATTACTAATATTAAAACAGTCAAAAGTTTTGGGACAGAAAGAAGGGAGTTAGAGCGACAAGATAGAAGATTAAATAGAGAGTTTAAATATGTACTATTTCGTATTCATACAGGCTATGTGAAATTAGTTACGTGGCAAAAAACCATCATTCAATCTTCCGTATTTTTAATCCTTGTTTATAGTTTAATCATCACTGTACAGGGTTACATTTCTCTAGGTCATTTTATTACCTTAATTACTATTTCTAGTATGGCCTATGCAGAATTAGATCCCATTACCCAATTAGCCGAAATTTTTGCCCGTCGTTATAGTTCAATGGCTCGATTTCATGAGTTTTTACACACTCCATCTGGAGAAGATGCAGCCATTTTAACACAACAATCTATTGAGCATGAACCTTATCAATTTACAGGCAAAATTCACTTCAATAATCTATCCTTTGCTTACCATGAAAATCACTGGGTTCTGCAAAATATAAACCTCTTAATTCATCCCTGTGAAACCGTAGCAATTGTCGGAAAATCAGGGTCAGGAAAATCTACCCTAATTAAACTATTATTACGCTATTTTCAACCCAGTCAAGGGCAAATTCTCATAGATGGACAAGACATTCATACCTTAGATATGGTTCAATATCGGCAACGATTAGCGATGGTTCATCAAGAGGTAGAAATTTTTAACGGAACCCTATTAGATAACTTAACTTATGGGAATAGAAGTGTTAGTTTTGAAGCCGTAGAAAATGCCTGTAAAATTGCCAGAGTAGATGAATTTATTGATCAGTTTCCCCAAGGTTACTATACCATTGTTGGAGAAAGAGGTGTGCGTTTATCAGGGGGACAACGACAAAGAATCGGTATTGCTAGAGCCTTAATTGTTAACCCTGATGTGTTAATTTTTGATGAAGCAACCTCAAGTTTAGATTATGAATCAGAAAGATTGATTCAGTTAGCTATGTCATCTATTTTAGGCACAAGAACCACTATTATTATTGCTCATCGTTTAAGTACCGTCCGAGAAGCTGATAAAATTATTGTTTTAGATAATGGCCAAATTGTCGAAATAGGAAATCATCAACAACTATTAGAACATCAAGGGATTTATCATCGTTTACATTCTTTGCAAGAAACAGGAGAATTATCTTAAAAAGCATACAGATTATTCACATTGCTTAAGACAATTATTCTAGTAATTATTATTGACTGTAAATACTTAGCTTAAGCTTAATTTAATTCTATGCTTTATGATTAACGTAATAAAATAAAACTAAGGAAACCTAAAATATATAAATTAATGCACTCATGTCAGAAGAGCAAAAGAATACAAAAAAATTACTTTTATCTCTAAAAGAAAGAATAATGTTACTTGTACCTATTCTTGTATTGTTTACTGGCCTGGCAATGATATTAATATATCCCCTGGGAATAGTAGGCAATCTAGGTAATTTTTCTTTTTCTGTTTATTTTAAGTATGCGAGTGTATCAGTTTTACTGGCAGGAACTTCTCTACTTATAGGTGGATGTATCGGTTTTTTATTTGGAATTCCTCGTACGCTGCAAAACCAAGATAATACCAATCAATCCAAAGATAAACAATTACCTTATCGTGTTAATACCAACCTAGAACAAATATCAGATTGGCTGACTAAAATACTGGTTGGAGTCGGTTTAACTCAACTTTCATCTTTATCATCTAACTTAGAAAAATTACTAGATTTTTTTAATACAAAATTAGGAAATGATCAAAACAAAAATGTGGGAATCTATGCAATAATTGTTATTTTATATTTTCTGGTTTTTGGATTTCTCTTGGGATATATTTCTACTCGGCTGTTTCTGACGACTGAATTTGTTCGTGCTGATAATGCTGCGCTTGATCAAATCGAAAAGCGATTAACTCATACAGCAGAAAAAATAGAAAAAACCCTGACAGAAAGAGAAAAACAACTAGAAAAAGATGCAAAAGCACTTTCTTTTGTTGATTTATATCTTGAATCAATGGATAGAAAAAAAGTGGGGATTGAAGAAGTGAAAGAAGTGATTAAACAAGCTTCTTCAAGTATCAAGAAACAAATATTCTCTCAAGCACAAAAAATAAGAAAAGATAATTGGAATAAGGAGGAAGATAAAGATACCCTCAACAAAGTAATTCCTATTCTTAAGTTTTTACTAGAAGATAAGTCAGAAGATACTTCTAAAAAAATCCCAGAATATAAACTATGGGCAGAACTAGGATATACGCTTAAAGATCAAGAACAACCTGATTGGAAAAAGGCAGAAAACTGTCTGAAAAAAGCGATTGAACTTCGGGGTGACTGGCAGCAAGAAGGTAATAGAATGTACGAGTTTAACCGAGCTTATTGTCTAATTAAATTAGATAAAGACTTTCATCAAAAGAAACCCAATTCAGATAAGAAAGAACGAGAAGAAATTATTAATCATATTGCTATCGCTGTGTCTAGGAAAAAACTAAGACGTATTGTTGCTGAAAATGAAGTGTTTCAGCAATGGATTAAAATAAACAAGGTTAGTCAACTTGAACTAGATAAGGAATCCGATGATCAAGTGAAACAAGAAATACCAAACATAATCTCTTCCCAATAAAGTGAGATATTCTGATCTCAAAACATAATATAATTATCAGGCAATCGAGAAAAGGGAAGTATTATGTCAACTGTCGCCCCACCCCTCAACGAACAAGTTGCCGTCGTTACCGGAGCATCACGGGGTATTGGTCGCGCGATCGCCCTAGGGTTAGGAAGCTTGGGGATCAAAGTAGTGGTTAACTATGCCAGTTCTAGCAGTGCAGCCGAAGAAGTGGTTAAACTAATTACAGAAAGCTCAGGAGAAGCGATCGCCGTTCAAGCCGACGTTTCCCAAAGTGAACAAGTCGACACCCTCATCAAAACCACCCTAGACAAATTTGGGCGCATCGATATCCTAGTCAACAATGCAGGAATCACCCGTGATACCCTGTTAATGCGGATGAAACCCCAAGATTGGCAAGCGGTAATCGATCTTAACCTCACCGGCGTTTTTCTCTGTACTAAAGCCGTCACCAAGCCTATGTTAAAGCAAAAAAGTGGGCGTATTATCAATATTTCTTCCGTAGTTGGGGAAATGGGTAACCCCGGCCAAGCCAATTATAGCGCGGCCAAAGCAGGGGTGATCGGGTTGACTAAAGCCGTAGCTAAAGAAGTAGCCAGTCGCGGTGTCACCGTTAATGCTGTGGCCCCCGGCTTTATCGTGACTGATATGACCGAAAAAGTCAAAACAGAAGATATCCTGCAATTTATCCCTTTAGGACGGTTAGGAACTGCTGAAGAAGTCGCAGGAATGGTGAAATTTTTAGCCACCGATCCAGCCGCTTCCTATATTACAGGACAAGTGTTTAATGTTGATGGTGGTATGGTGATGGCCTAGCATATTTTAATAGAGACTTAGTGATACGGTAGGGTGGGCAAATCAGAGATTTATCTAAACTACCCATAAAATCGAAAACTTTGCCCACCTAACAAAACTAGAATTTAATCTAAATAATAAAAAACAATGTATCAAAAAATTTTAATGGCTTTAGATATGTCAGAGATGGCAAAAACTGTGTTTAATCATGGCTTATCTTTAGCTAAACAAGAACAGAATTCACAACTTTTATTATTACATATTCTCTCAGGGGAAGAAGAAAATAGCCCTTTACCGATTCCGCCTGATCTCAAGGAAATGTATCCCGCCGCCGGCAACGATTTAACCATAGAAAACTGGAAAGAACAATGGGAAAAATTTGAAAAATCTGGTATTGAAATGTTAGAATCCTATCAAAATAAAGCAAAAGAACAGGATATTAAAACAGAATTTCAACAAATTTATGGTAATCCTGGATCAAGAATTTGTAAAATAGCCAAGGAATGGCAAGCCGATGTTATTGTTATCGGTCATAGGGGACGTTCTGGACTCAAAGAATTTTTCTTAGGTAGTGTCAGTAATTATGTGTTACACCATGCTCATTGTTCGGTATTAATTGTGCAGCCGCTACCATCGTAATTAACATCCATAAACTGGTAATTACTTTACCCATAGGTTTGATTCTGGTATTTAGAAAAAGGAGGATACCCCACTACTCCAACTTTTAAGGGAGTTTCATTAGGTGTGGACTCCGTTTGAGCTAGTAACAAATTGGAAAACAGACAAGGAAAAATGAGAAAAAAAGTCAAAACAAAAAGACGAATCATTAAAGCTACACGGGAGTAAGATGATAATATAATGACTTGGGCAGATTACAACCCATTAAGGATTGTGATAGATTTGTAGTAGGACATAAATCCTGACGGGTTTCACCGTTATTTGATTTTTGGAGACTAAACGATGACCATCGAAGGATGCTTGCGAGTTGGGCAAGTTGCACCTGATTTTACGGCAACAGTCGTTATTGATCAAGAATTTCAAACCAAAAAGCTTTCTAGCTACCGTGGCAAGTATATTGTCCTCTTTTTCTATCCTTTGGATTTTACTTTTGTTTGCCCCACGGAAGTCATCGCCTTTAGCGATCGCCACGAAGAATTTGCTAAGATTAACACAGAAATCCTGGCCGTTTCCGTGGATAGTGAATTCTCCCATCTGGCTTGGATTCAAAGCCCTCGCACCGAAGGAGGTGTCGGAGATATTGCCTATCCCTTAGTGTCTGACCTCAAAAAAGAAATTAGTACCGCTTATAATGTACTTGATCCTGAGTCTGGGGTCGCGTTACGGGGCTTATTTATTATCGATAAAGAAGGAATTATTCAACACGCAACGATTAATAATCTTTCTTTTGGTCGTAGTGTCACTGAAACCCTCCGGACACTCAAAGCCATACAACACGTTCAAAATAATCCCGAAGAAGTTTGTCCGGCCGACTGGCAAGAAGGGGATAAAACCATGATTCCTGACCCCATTAAATCGAAAATTTATTTTTCGGCGGTCTAAAATTTGTCATGAAAAACAGGGCATCATCAATGATCATGCCCTCACCCCAACTTTGAATTACCAACTAATCAAAATAGAACAATGTCACCAGTTTTCGTTGTTCTTCTGCTTCTTCGCAGGTTTGTAATAGGGTATGACTGTCATGAAAGGCAAAACAAATCAACTGTTGGCAACGAGAGACAATTTCTCGGTTACATAACGCACTGGCTTCTCCCAAGGATAAGCCGTCATTGTCGGGGTTTTCTACTAAATGAATGACCCTTTCTAGTTGTTCTTTTGACTCTCTGGGCTGTTTGGTCAAGCTTTGGGGTAAAATTACCGTTAACAAGTTGGGATCAGCCCGCATTGCCCCTTTAATGGCGGCTGCATTGGTTCCTGTGGCACCGGATGTCATCAAACGGTTGCCACCTAACACCAAGGCATAACTCATCATTTCGATTAACTGTTGATGAGTGATGGGAACATGGCGCGAACCTAACAAGGCAATACGTTTTGAACCCGTTTGCTGAATAGCAGCGAGTTCTTGCGCCAAAGTATCTAGGGTAGGAATATCAATTGATTGACTCAAAGATTCTCTCGTAGACTGCAAATGACCGTAAGCTATTCTAGCAAAGGTTTCTCGCTTATGACACAGATTTAACAATTTTTCTTAAATCTCTGCCTCTGTTTTTGTAAAATCTCGCTCCTTTTCTAAGGCTGGAATGACTTGTGCAAAAACGCTATCCCAATCTTGGGGATTACGTTGGCGAAATAATCTCATCGTCGGATACCAAGGAGTATCAGAACGATCTTTTAACCAACGCCAGTCAGGAAAAAAGGGAAGTAAAGTCCAAACTTTTGCTCCGATGGCTCCTGCCAAATGAGCTACGGAAGTATCGATAGAAATAATTAAATCAAGTTGGTCAATTAAAACAGCAGTATCAACAAAATCTTGTATCAGAGAGCTCAAATCCTGTATTCGTTCATCTTCACGAAAACTATCAAGTTCAGAAGCACTTTCTCCCATTTGTAAACTGAATAAACTGACCCCTTCAATAGAAAGTAACTTAATAAAATAAGAAAGTGGACAATCTCGTGGATTTTGTCCACATCTCAAATTGAGTTTTTCTGCTCTTTGACGGGAACCACTGGTCCATACGATGCCAACTTTAAGAACAGTTTGAGGTGGTATGTCAGAAATTTCGGGTAAGTTATTGGGAAATTGAAGCTTGAGAGTAGACAAAGAAATATAGGGAATATCTTTTGGGATATTATCTATATTGGTTGAAAGGCAGTAAGGTAAGCTAAGAAGGGGAGCATGAACATCAAATTTAGGTAAAGCACCTTCTTCTATGGCATTTTCTTCTAAAAGTTGGTCAATGCCTTTGACCACAGACAGTAAGCGTAAAAGCGGTTTAGGGCAAGCAAAAATAACTTTTGCACCTGTGGCCCGAACCAGTGGTGCATAACGAATAAACTGAATCGTATCTCCATAACCATCATCAGTATGTAGTAGGATAGTTTTATGATTGATATCAGAGCCATCCCAAATGGGCTCTGAAAAATAGTCGGGACTTTTGAAAAAAAGCGTTGCATGTTGCCAGCGATATTTCTCATATTCGGCAAAACCAACTTGAAAATTACCGGTTACGAGAAGGGATATAGCTCGATTCCATCTAGCTGTTATATTATTCGGTTCAGCGGTTAAGACTTGTTCAAATAAAGAAATTGCCTCTTGTGTGTATCCAAAGCTAGCGCAAGCACAACCTAGGTCTAAGCAAGCGTTTGTAGATTTAGGATCTAGAGCGTATGCTTTTCGATAAGATTCCAGACTTTGTTCAGTCCTATTTAAAGCAAAAGCAATGCTTCCTATTTTCGTGTAATAGCTTGAATTGTTCGGTTCTAAGCGAGCAAGCTGTTGATAGAAACTGATTGCTGTGTCTGGTTTGTCGGTTTTTAGAGCAAGGGCGGCAAGAACATTGAGAATATCAATGCGATTTGGCTCTGTTTCTAGCAGGTTATGACAAACTCTTTCTACTTCGTCATAATTTTTTTCACGATACTGTTGTAAAGCATAAGCGACAGTGAACTGTTCACTCGGTCTATGGATTTTGTCATTACTCATAAAATTGCAAACCTCGCGATTGATGTTGTTTCGATGAGTATTGCTTGGAAATTTTACTGTTCAACTTTTGTAAAAATTCATTGACAGCTTTAGTTAATCGGTTAAACTAAATTATACTATTAAAAAAGCACCTTTATATCTGTTATCAACTACAATATTTTTACCCCATGCTTATTTGAAGATGCAATGTTTTTCTAATCAACCCCTGCGTTCAAATCCGCATTTGGCTATTTTTTCGTCGGCGAAAGTAGGAAATTTTGTTGTAACAACTCCTCTGTTAAGAGGTCTAAAAGAAAAATATCCCAACTGTAGCATTGATTTTTTTGGCAGTGAAATTACCAAGGATTTTGAGAGATATTGTCCTTATATTGATTGGCGGTTTTCTATTTATAGTGAAAGTTCAAATTTCCTTGAAGAATTTACTCAAGCTATTAATCATCGTCGTGAAATAGCCGGTGATTATGATTTAGCTATTAACTGTGATGAATTCAGTGAAATTAATGTTGTCTTAATTACATCAATTCGTCCGATGTATTTTTCGGGGGCTGCGTTATCCCGTGATTTCCGCAGCAAAGTTGATACCAGTCAAGACCCTGTCCAAAAAATGTTAGCTGATTCTGACTGGAATAGTGGGGCTTTTTTGAAGAGATATCAACAAATTCTCAAAAGTAACTATATTAGCGAAATTTTTTGCCGTCTTGCGTATGTTGAAACTGATTTTTTTCGATTAGAACTCCCCAGCCAAGCCCCCAATTTTTCCGTGCCTGATATTTTAATTAGTGTAACGGCTACTCGCCCGGCCAAAATGTGGCCAGTTGAAAGTTGGAAACAAGTTATACGATGGTGTGAAGCTCACCAAATCACCGTAGGATTAGTGGGAAACACTCCCAAAATTCAGCAAAAACTTTATTATGGCGGTGGTATTGAAGAAGACTTATTAAATGATAGTTCCTTAATTGATCTAAGAGGAAAAACTTCTTTAGTTGAATTAGCCGGTGCTTTTCGCCAAGCAAAAGTTGCTCTTGTTTTAGACTCAGGCCCATTGCACATTGCTTGTGCTGTTGGTTGCTCAACCATCGCTATTTTTGGAAATGATCATGAAGGAGATGGTGCAAGTCCCTTTCAATTATGGGCTCCACGACAACCTCATGTTAAAATTGCTTTTTCAGACTTTAAGTGTACACTCTGTGAAGAAAATCGGTTTAAAAATAAAACTTGTTTAGTTAACAATCATCCTTGTATGAATCATATTTCTCCTAAAACAGTGATCAATTATCTCATTCAATACTTAGAACGTGATCGAAAAGCGTAAAAATATAGCAACTAAAAAACTAAATATTGCTCAAGAGTCGTGCTTTTCTCAGTAAAAATTGCAACAGTGATTCTTCCTTAGAAATAATATTGGCTCTGCCTTCCATTCCTAATTGAACAGAACAAACATTTTCTCCTGTTCCTAGTACGAAACGAGTAGGTTTGATGGTTACTTTATAAAAAGCAGTCCGTTGATTCACCTTGGTTAAATTGCTGGCATCAACCTCTGAAGATTTCATGGTATCTTGAGAAATCTGACTAACAACACCGGGAAGGGTTCCATAATCAGGATAGGGACAAGCAGACACTTGCATTTGCACCGCCTGACCGACTTCAATCTGACTAATCTCAGAGGGTAAAATAGACGCTTCTATGACCAAAGAGGTATTTTCAGGAATCAGTTGAGCAATTTCTTGTCCAGAATTGACCATTTGACCAGGGTTGCGTAAATTTAACCGAGCAATACTGCCCTGAGCCGTAGCAATAACCTTCATCTTGGTTAGATCAAGCTCAATCTGTTGGAGTTGACGTTGATCACGCTCAAGTTGCTTTTGAGTCCCAGTGCGTTGCTGCATTAAACTTTCACGTTCTCGAATCAGGGCTGCCTGAGTGGCTTGGGCTATGGCGCGTTCTTGAGCAATGTCTTCTAAAGCTATTTCCATATCAGCTTGAGTGGGATTAAGCGCAGTTTTAGCCCGTTGTAATCTAGCTGTAGCGGCTTGAATAGATTGTTCTTGCTGTTTGATGACTTGTTTTTGCGCTTTAATCGTATTTTCCTGAATTTCAACTGTGTATTCTTGTTGCTCAACTGCAATTTGTGCTTCTTCTAATTGATTATGGGATAAGGCACCGACCGATGCAATATTTTGATACCTTTCCAGTTGCTTGCGTAAAACTTTTAAAGAAGCGATGGCCGCGTTTAAATCGGCTTGATCTGATTGGAGTTGAGCCTTAGCCCGTTCCCATTCACTTCGAGCCGATTTTAAATTAGCTTGTGCTTCTTGAACTTCGGTTAAAGAAACTATATTTTGGTCTTGATGTTCTCGATTACGACGATCAAATTCAGCTTTAGCCGAAGAAACCGCTCGATTCGCCCGATTTTGTTCGGCAAACATCTGACTATCAATGGCTTGAATTTGTCCATTTAGTTGAGTCAACTGTAGTTTTGCTTGTTGGATTTGACTCTGTAATTGGCTTTTTTGAATTTCGAGGGAGGAATTATCTAAACTGGCAATAATATCTCCTTGTTTAACCTGTTGATTTTCTTTGACCCAAATTTCTTTAACAACCCCTGCTGCAGTGGCTTGCACTAAATGTAATTCACCACTGGGACGGAGGGTAGCCTGGGCTTTGACAGTGGTTTTATATTTAATCGCACCTCCTCCGATCATACCGACAAGAACAGTCGCTACCACACAACATCCGCCCCAGGTTGTCCAGGCTTGTACAGATGGCAGACATTCATTATCTCTGAGGGTAGGTAAATTGGTTTGAGGAGTTTGAGTCGAAGCGTTTTGAGCTTCTTGTTGTCCCGTTGTTGTTTGATTGTCTTTTTCAAGAGAGAAACGGGTAAGATGTTTTCGGGTTCTGGGCCATTTCAAGCAATCAAAAATCTCGAATGCTCGCCTGTTTGTTGACATAAGTCCTCCAGTGTTCCTTCTATTTTTAATTGACCTCGCTCAAGCATAACCACCCAGTCTGCTCTTTGTATCACTCTAGGACGGTGAGTGATCATGATGGTCGTTTTGTTTTGCCTTTGGCGTAGTAAGTTATTCAAGACTTCCGTTTCACTGACCGGATCGAGTGCGCCAGTGGATTCATCTAAAATAAGAATAGGTGGATTGTTAATCATTGCTCTGGCAAGGGCTAACCGCTGTCGCTGTCCACCCGAAAGATTAGCCCCAAATTCTCCTAAAATCGTTTGATATTTATCTGGAAATTGACTGATAAATTCATCAGCCCCTGTCAGCCGACAAGCTTCAACAATTTGCTCAAAGTTGACAGAAGGAGAGCCTAAGCGAAAGTTCTCGACAATGGAACGACCCCAAAAATGGACATCTTGAGGGACTAAAATGACTTGTTGTCGTAAACAGTCTAAGGAGAGATCTTGTTGATTATAAATACCAAACCGAATATTCCCAGATTGGGGTTGATACAACCCTGAAATTACTTTAACTAGGGTGCTTTTTCCGCAACCTGATTGACCAATTAAAGCCGTTATTTTACCCCCAGGTAGGGTGATGGAAAAATTTTTTAGCAAGTCGAGGCGACCTGGATGATGAAAACTGAGATTGCTACAAACAATATTGCCATTGGCCTCGAGGTTGGCAAATGATTTCTGATAATCATTTTCAGTTTCAGGCTTGACTTCAATGACTTCCCCTAGACGTTCTACTGCGGTTTGGGTACGAATAAATTGATCAATAAAATTAAGAGTGGTAGTGGTAAATAAGAAAAGATTACCATTCATGCTATTAAATGCTAATAACATACCAATGGTTAACTCTTGCTCAATTACCAATAAACTACCCAACCAAAGCAAGAGAATATTACCAATACTAGAAATAAGATTAGCTAAGGTATTATTAATAATTAGGATTTGTAGGGTTTTTAAGGTCAGATTGGCTAAACGGATAAAGCGACTTTGGAACTCTTCCCAAAATTGGGGAGCCGCACCTGTTGTTTTTAGGGTCAAAGAACCTTTGAATGTCTCTACTAACACCCCTTGATTTTCTGATGCTAAAGCAAAGACATTGCGAACTTTATTTCTTAGTATGGAGAAGTAAATTATTGTGGGCAACGTCATTAAAATAACAATGGATATCGCCGTGATCGTTAATTTTACGCTATAAAACAACATTAACAGCAAAGAGGCCAGGGCAATAAACAGTTGACTAGGAAAAGTGACTAAAACTTGAGAAACTAATTGATTAATTTGTTGAACATCCTCTAAACGACTGGCAATTTCTCCACTACGACGAGTTTCGTAATAATTGAGCGGTAAACGCAAAATTTGGCGACTGAATTCAAAATTAAGTCCGAGTTGTACTCGTTGTGCTAGGTTTGCCACTAAGTTTGATTGAATAAGTCTTAGACCGTTACTTATAAGACTAATTACCACTACCCCAAGGGCAATAGTTGAGAGTAATTGCCTATCTTGTCGAACCAGTACATCATCTGTCAAAATCTGAATAAGGAACGGAAGAGCTAAAGAAAATAACCCAACAATAATATTGAGGATTAATGCAAGGGTAATGATAGAACGATGGGGTAAAATACTTTGAAGAAACAGTTTGAAACTGCCAATTTTGTTCTTTTGATCTTCTTGTTCAAAAAAACGTACCGGATCGGGTTCTAAAAGAAGCATCACCCAATCTCTCCAAGCTTCTTTTAAGGAAGTTGGTTCAAAATATTGAATCCCTGGTCGAGCAGGATCAGCAATAATAAACTTGTTTCCTTTTCTGCCATATAAAACAACCCAATGATGACCTTTCCAGTGAATAATAGCTGGTAAAGGAGCTTTTTCAATACGCTCTAAAATAACTGGTGAAGCTGTAACCGAGCGAGCATTAAATCCCAGGGCTTCTGCTCCCCGTTTTAACCCTAATAGTGTTGTTCCTTGTTGTCCTGTTCCTGCAACTGCTCGAATATGATTAATAGTAAAGATTTGCCCATAATGTTTAGAAATAGTAGCTAAACAAGCAGCACCACAATCTTCTTGATTATGTTGTAGAACATTAGAATATTTCATCTTAGTAGTTAGTAAACGTATTTTCAAACGGGTTAAACATATAACGACCGCTAGGATTTCGTTTCCCAAAAATATTAAACATTAAGGTTGGTTTGGGATGATTTGGGTTAGGTTCATTTTCAGCAGAAAGAGATTTGATGTTGTGGATCGCATCTGATGTAAATCCAATAATATCTCCTGGTTCTAACATTTGTTTACTAACAGGTTTAACGATGGCATAACCGTCTTTTTTTTCATCATCAAACCGACTCCAAAAATAATTTAATTCTCGACCATTACTGGCATCTCCTAAGATAGCAACAATACTCCAACTTCCATGACTATGAACCCCTGAATTTTGGGGAAGCCAGGAGAAGACATGAACTTCAAACGGACAATTTGGGTCACGGTATAGAGGGTGAATCGCAGAAAATGTTTCAGGATCAGGTTCAGGACACATATTAATAATCCAAGAGGCTTCCGATAGAAAACGTCTCGTTAAAATTGTGGCTATTCTGATAATTTCTAAATCATCAGAAGTTGATTCAACTAAGCAGTCTAAATCGTTTAAAAATCGAGAAAAATAATAAGGAGAATGACAAGGAAATTCATCTAGACTCATAGATGGATTTTCCATTGGCTGACAGATACCGTCAGCTTTAACTTCAAAGTTACGTAATTTTGAACAAACAGTTGAATTTACCATACATAATTAAAGATTGTTTTTGACAAAAAAAACTGGCATAGAGATAAAGTTATTAGTCAAGAGCAAAGCAGATTTTTTCTGGCCTTCAAGAATACTTATCTCTACACCAGAGTCTAACGACAGTTTTGTAATAAACTTACTGATAGATTTCAAGTCATCAGTAAATCGTTAAGGGTTATACAGAAACTGCTTGAAAAGCAATTTGTGCATGACAGTTACTGTGAAGACCACCATTAATGGTTTCTGCTAAATCTTCAGAAATTTCATTAAACAAGTCGTCCATGGTCGTCGATTCAACTGTTTGATGATTTGACATCTATTTGCTCCTTTTTTCAATCAACAGATTTGAGGTTTTTGTAGTCTTAGGGTTCCCTCATTCAAAGCAAAAGTAACAGACTGTCAAAAAAAGGCAGGAGTTGAAAGGCAGAAGGCAGGAGTTTTTTTGTTTGGAAGTAGCTTACACTCCCACCAAACCCTTTACGTCTTGAAAAGACGAGGCTTGTAACATGAGGGGGAAGAGTTCATGAAGTCAGAAGTCAGAAGTCAGAAGTGTGAAGTCAGAAGTTTTTTCTAATAATTTGATGCTTAAGACTTTCTAGTTCTAACTTCGAGCGAAGCGATAAAGGAATATCCTTCTGCCTCCTGCCCTCTGCCTCCTGCCTTCCGAGGCTTCTGCCTCGGTCAATTTAGTTTATTCATTACACTGGCAGGAAAAATCCCCTCTAACTAAACCGACTGTTCGGTATAATACAACCATCGTTAAGAATTAAATTCAGAGGGACGACTAACTATGTCTTCTGCGTTGAGAGAAAAGCATCTACCGACCCTTGTCAGTGTATTTCGTCAGTCAGGTTATGATGGAGCATCTATTACTCAAATATCGAAAGCTACTGGACTAGGAAAGGCGAGTTTGTATCATCACTTTCCTGGGGGAAAAGAAGAAATGATGCGCTCAGTTCTCCAATTTTTAGGAGAAGCATTAGAAAATACTGTCATTAAAGCCTTAAGAGAAACAGGAACTGCAAAAACTCGCTTTAAGAAAATGGGAGACGCTCTAAGTGCTATTTATGAAGAAGGAGAACAACCCTGTATCTTAGCTATCCTCTTATTAGGAGATGCCAAAGAAACCTTTTCTCAACAAGTCAAAGAATTATTACAAGCGTGGGTCGAGGAAATGGCTAAAGTCTTACAAGAAAGTGGAATGACTCAAAAAGAAGCTAAACGGCGAAGTGAAGATATAGCTATAGCAATTCAAGGGTCTTTGATTCTTTCTCAAGGATTAGGAACCCTAACACCATTTAAACGGGTGATTAAGTCTCTTCCTGAGCAGATTAATTAACCTTCGGGAAAAATTTTTCCCAATCCCCTTGACATTAAACCGAACGAACGGTACATTAAGATCATACCGAACGAACGGTATAATTTTAATGTTTCTTACCTCAATTTTCAAGAAGAAATCCCTATGATTAAGCTTTACGGTCACGAACTATCAGGAAATAGCTACAAAGTCCGCCTTTTCCTTGAATTATTGCAACTAGAGTATGAATGGATACGAGTTGACTTGATGAAAGGAGAACATAAATCTCAGGAGTATCTTGCGCTTAACCCATTTGGACAAGTCCCTTTATTAATAGATGGGGAGCTTAAATTAGCAGATGCTCAAGGGATTTTAGTGTATTTAGCCAAACAATATGGTGGAGAAGAGTGGCTTCCCTCCGATGCCGTTTCTTTAGCTCAAGTGGTACGCTGGTTATCGACAACTGCAGGAGAAGTGCGTCAAGGACCTGAAAATGCAAGACTGTATCATTTATTTGGGGCCACAACGATTAATATTGAACGAGCGTATCAAAAATCTGAGGAAATTCTCACTCAACTTGACAAACATTTAAGCAATCACATCTGGTTAGAACAAGAACATCCCACCATTGCCGATATTGCTGTTTTCCCCTATATAGCGTTAGCAAAAGACGGAAAAATCGACCTTAATACTTATCCTAATGTCTTAAAGTGGATAGAGCGAGTCAAACAGTTACCCCAATTTATTCCGATGATAGGAATAGAATAAGTCTCCCCATGCAGTTTGTCCTGTGCGTTTCTTGAATGAGTTCATTCTTAAGAAACGCACCATCCTAATTACTTAATTTCCTTACCTTACTCAAGGAGACAGCTACTATGTCACAAACAGGTTGGACCCTTCCTCAATCCCCTTTTCATCCAGGAGAATTAGCCATCCAAGAACGACTGGGTGCAAGAGAACAAATGGATAAATTCGGACGACGGGTGATTCGGGAGTATTTACCCCAACAGCATCGAAACTTTTATGCTCAACTCTCTTATTTATTGGTGGGAACAGTCGATGAATTAGGCCGTCCTTGGGCTTCTATTTTAGTTGGAGAATCGGGTTTTATCGTTTCCCCTGATGAACGAACCTTGCGAATCAAAACAAAACTCTTATATGGAGATCCTTTGCGGCAAACTTTAAGAAATGGCATTGATATTGGTTTATTAGGGATTGAATTACACACCCGTCGTCGTAATCGCATGAATGGAGTGGTCAGCGAATGTAATGATCAAGGATTTAGCATAGAAGTCATGCAAAGCTTCGGAAATTGTCCAAAATACATCCAAGCCCGACAATTTAAACTAACAGACTTTGAAGGGACTACTGAAAAACCAATTGACTCCTTTTCTGAATTATCTAACCGAGAAAAAAAGATGATCACCTCATCTGATACCTTTTTTATTGCTAGTGCTTATCAAAATTCATCCGCAGGAAAAGCGAGTGGAGTAGATGTCTCCCATCGAGGCGGAAAACAAGGGTTTATTAAAATAGATGGCAACAAAAACTTAACCATTCCTGATTTTGCCGGTAATTTTCATTTTAATACCTTTGGCAACTTAGAATTAAACCCTCATGCCGGATTATTGTTTATTGACTTTGAGCAAGGTGATTTACTTTATTTGACAGGTAAGGCAGAGGTGATTTGGCAAGGGGAAGAAATTCGACAGTATGAAGGAGCAGAAAGATTATTACGCTTTCATCTAGAGCAAGGTCATCGAGTTGAGGGCAGTTTACCCTTAAGTTGATTTTCCTTGATTACTAAAGAAATTAAAGAAAAACGAGGAAAAAGACGGTAAAAAAAGTTCATTTTTAACATTAGGAAGTAGTCGAGGCGTTAATACTTTCCATTTTGCGTTACATTGATCTACCATTATCATTACAAAATCATAACCCCACACTCCGAAGTCAAGTTACACTCTGATATGATCAATATTCCGTCTCATTGATACGTCGATAACGCTTATGGTTGCTTCTCCCCCGTCTCCCGATGATATTCGTAATGCTTTAGAAACTCCGGTTGACTTTAATTTTGAACTGCCCGATCCTGAAGATGAGGGGATCGAAGAGTTTGACTTTCAACAAAAATTAGACACGGTTTGGAAAATTTGCGATCGCTTTGATCTGCAAACGGATATTTGGCGGGGTAGAATCTTACGGGCGATCCGCGATCGCGAAAAAAAGGGCGGAGAAGGACGAGGAACTGGCTTCTTAAATTGGTTAAAACAACGGGAAATCACGAAAAGTCAAGCTTATGCTTTGATCCAGTTAGCTAATAGTGCCGATACCTTACTGGCAGAGGGGGTTTTAGACCCTGACGCTATCAACAACTTTAGTAAACGGGCGTTCGTGGAAACCGCAAAATCCGACCCCGAAGTACAAAAATTAGTCAGTGAAGCGGCACAGAAAGGGGATAGAATCACCCGTAGAGAGGTGAAACAGCTATCGGATGAATGGACCGCCATGAGTTCGGATTTATTGCCCTCAGAGGTCAAGGAAAAGGCAGAAGACGGGACATTACCCCCCCGTCATCTAGCCCCCTTGGTTCGGGAACTGGAAAAATTACCAGATTTGCACTTGACAACTATTCAAAAAGAAATGGCTGAACATCCCGATGTTGATACAGTAAAATTATTAACAACAGATGCCAAAAACTTGGCCAAATATTTGGATGCTGCAGCACAAGTTCAAACCTTAAAAAAATCTCCTTTAGACTTAGAAATGGCCTTGGATGAAGCGGTAAGATTGGAATGTTTAAATACAGCAGCCGATCTGGTTAAACAAGCCACTCAGTTAGAACAAATTGTCGGAAAATTATACACAACTTGGAAACGATTGGGCAGTTTATCTGATAGATTATATGTAGATACTGGGGCGAGTAATCCTCATCTGCGATCGATGTTGACTTCTTTAGAATCTTTGAGTGGAGAAGTGATTGAAGTACAACTAGATGACGCAGGAGAAAAAACTGTTAGACTACGAATGATGACAGATTCTATGGATTAATTTAGTAGAAAAGTCGATCTATCAGGGGTTTTCTATTCCTAATCATAGTGATAACGACAAGATAAAATGATTAAAGAATCTTGTTCAACTTTATAGACTAATCGATGTTCTTCTGTAATTCGTCTTGACCAACAACCTTGTAATTCATATTTTAAAGGTTCTGGTTTTCCAATACCAGAAAAGGGAGCTTTTTGTGCATCTCGAATCAAAGATAAAATCTTTTTAAATATCCTTTTATCAGTTGTTGCCCAATCAGTAAACTGTTCAAATGCTTTAGTTTCAAAGGAAATTGTTCTCATATTCGTCTAAATCTACAGCAACCACTTTGCCTTGTTTAACATTTTCTAATGCTTCGAGTAATTGTTTTTTGTTAGCTTGAGAACGTAATAAATAATCCGTCTCGTCTTCCTCTTCTAAAGATTCGACTAAAACAATTACTTCTACTAAAGTTCCTTCTGTCAAGGTTGTTTCAGGTAGTTCAATTTTGCCGTTTTTACCGACGATCGCTTTTTGTTTGATGCTATCCATCATGATTGATGTTATGTTTTAAATCATCATAATTATATCTAAAAAAGGGTTAACATTGTTAACCCCTACACACCAATTTAATTCAAAATTCTCCACTTTTTACAGGGAGATAAACATTAAGCTTGTTTTTTGCGCTGGGTTGCTAATACACCTAACCCTAATCCTAATAACCCTAGAACGCTACCAGGTTCGGGAACAGATTCAGCAGCAACTTCGACAGTTTCTTGGGTGAATGAAGAGCTAACAGTAGCTCCATCAGATAACCCATCAACACTTCGAGTGATAAAGATATCAGCAGAATCACCAAAAATACTATAGAACCCATTTGGGATCTCTGGTGGAATCTTGTAGGCTTGTTTTTTTTACCAAAATCTCGGTGGGGGGAACTGATGCGGTTACTTTTGAGGCATTTATTTCACAAAAATTAGTTCCTAAATTGTGGAAAGGAGCTTGTGTAATTATGGATAATTGTTCTATTCATAAGGGAG
>JAAUYH010192420.1_pt1 | contig 31597 bp, 32 predicted proteins | sample 7278061 | NCBI WGS metagenome assembly JAAUYH01 (sample SAMN14350203, study PRJNA611818) | marine sediment metagenome | isolation source: surface marine sediment (0.6m) | place: French Polynesia: Moorea | collected 2018-08 | reverse complement strand
TGCCAGGGTAAACCAAGGAATGCACTTATTATAGCAGAAAATTGGGGGTTGTAACCATTGAAATTTCGTTGCGCCGGAAATCAGAAAAGTTGTTACACGTTGCTACATTTGCGAGGAAAAGATGATTTTGGTAATTTTAATAAAACTTAACAATTAGATGTAGATATAAAAGTAAAAATCAATCAAATAACTACAAATGCACAACCATAGATAAACATTGATTATCGGTGTACATTTTAATTGTTTCAACTTATGTCAAGAAATCATCATCTAAAAATTGCCAGGGTAAACCATCGAATGCACTCATTATAGCAGAAAATTGGGGGTTGTAACTATTGAAATTTCGTTGCGTCGGAAATCAAAAAAGTTGTTACACCTTGCTACATTTGCGAGGAAAAGATGATTTTGAGAATTTTAATAAAACTTAACAATTAGATATAGATATAAAAGTAAAAATCAAATAACTACAAATGCACAGGGATAGATAAACATTGATTATCGGTGTGCATTTTAATTGTTCCAACTTATGTCAAGAAATCATCATCTAAAAATTGCCAGGGTAAACCAACGAATACACACATTATAGCAGAAAATTGGGGGTTGTAACTATTGAAATTTCGTTGCGTCGGAAATCAGAAAAGTTGTTACACCTTGCTACATTTGCGAGGAAAAGATGATTTTGAAAATTTTAATAAAAGTTAACAATTATGGATAGGATGAAAATGTTCGTTTTGGGGTACAAGTATCAGAGGTAATAAGGTAATTGACCAAAACTGATATCAAATCTTGACCCCATTTAAATTTGACACCTTATAGAGAAGTGCCCTAGGATAGCCAATCTCGTAATCTTTATCGAGAGCATGTTTCGGGCTTTTTGAAGTTGGCATGGGGATGATTAGAAGCGCACTGAAAGCTAAATTAGATGATGTTGGTGGTGTGTTTATAGAAGTCCCTACCCGGAAAATCAAACCTTCTCAAACTTGCCCCAAGTGTGGACATCAAGAAAAGAAAAGTTTAGAGCAAAGAATACACATTTGCAACTGCGGATACAGTCAGCAACGGGATATTGCTTCGGCGGAAGTTATACTTGTTTGGTACTCGAATAATCTACCGGGATTAGGAACTAGTCTCGCAGGCGTGGATGATTCTAGCTCTACTTCACGTACCCGTAAACAAGCGGGAAGCATGTTCGCGAAGCGTTCCCGAAGGGTAGCAACTAGCTCGTGCGAAGCGTCAAAAATCTCAGGCTACGCTAGGGGATGTAGAAACCCCTGGCTCAAACTAAGTTAGCCAGGGGTAGTTCATTTTACATTGTGTGACATATTCCGTAATTCTATTCTAGGTAGAGCGACAATATAATTAGAGACCATCCCCCATTGAGATGACCTCTGGGAAGCCAGTAGAGAGAGGGGGCGAGTATAAAATGTTGAAAAATTTAATAAGCTTGAGTATGGCAATGACAGTTCTTCTGGGTAGTCAAGTAAGTGTTAGTTATGCCCAGCAATCACCCCTATTACTCAGGTCTGAAAATAAAATTACTCAGTATCACAATCATCTGTTAATAGCACAAAGAGCGGAAGTTTTCCTTGAGAGAGCTATCAATAAGTTTGATAAGGGAGACTATCGGGGTGCCATGGAAGATTTCACCCAAGCCATCAAAATTAATCCCAACTATGCCCAAGCTTACTATAACCGGGGTGTTGCTCGTGGTGTTTTGCAGGACTATCGGGGTGCCATGGAAGATTTCACCCAAGCCATCAAAATTAATCCCAACTATGTCATAGCTTACAACAACCGGGGTCTTACTCGTACTATTTTGCAGGACTATCGGGGTGCCATAGACGATTACACCCAAGCCATCAAAATTAATCCCAATTTTTTTGTAGCCTACTACAACCGGGGTCTTGTCCATCGTGAGTTGCAGAACTATCGGGGTGCCATAGAAGATTACACCCAAACCATCAAAATTAATCCCTATTTTGCTGCAGCCTACAACAACCGAGGTATTGCCCGTGATATTTTGCGGGACTATCGGGGTGCCATAGAAGATTACACCCAAGCCATCAAAATTAATCCCAATTTTGCTTTATTCTACAACAACCGGGGTGTTGCCCGTCTTGAGTTGAAGGACTATCGGGGTGCCATAGAAGATTTCACCCAAGTCATCAAAATTAATCCCAAAGATGCCCAAGCCTACAACAGCCGGGGTGCTGCTCGTATTGAGTCGAAGGATTATCGGGGTGCCATAGAAGATTTCACCCAAGCCATCAAAATTAATCCCAAAGATGCCCAAGCCTACAACAACCGGGGTGCTGCTCGTGCTATTTTACAGGACTATCGGGATGCCATAGAAGATTTCACCCAAGCCATCAAAATTAATCCCAAAGATGCCCAAGCCTACAACAACCGGGGTGGTGCCCGTGCTATTTTACAGGACTATCGGGGTGCTATAGAAGATTACAACCAAGCCATCAAAATTAATCCCAAAGATGCCTCAGCTTACAACAACCGGGGTGGTGCTCGTGTTGAGTTGAAGGACTATCGGGGTGCTATAGAAGATTACAACCAAGCCATCAAAATTAATCCCAAAGATGCCTTAGCTTACAACAACCGAGGTCTTACTCGTGCTATTTTGAAGGACTATCGGGGTGCGATAGAAGATTTCACCCAAGCCATCAAAATTAATCCCAACTATGCCCAAGCTTACTATAGCCGGGGTGTTGCTCGTGGTAAGTTGGGAGATTTACAGGATGCTATTAGTGATTTGCAGAAAGCTGCTAATTTATTTAAACAACAAGAAAGAAATGCTGAATATCGGAAAGTACTAGAATTGGTAAAAAAATATCAGCAGTAACTGACTATAACTGATTTAGAATCTTTACCGTTGAAAAAACATTACCCAATCTTGGACAATGACCTCATACCAACGGCGATATGAGGATTCCCAGTAGGAATTTCACCTACTACCCGAAGTGCCTTTAGGCTTCCTACATAGGGCATTGTCCACCAGACTCCGACCTATGAAGGTTGACCACGGGAGCGCTGTTAACGCTGGTAAAATAATTGTGACGACGTACTCCGGAAAGTTCGCGTCTAAGCTCATTCCAATGTGACCAACTGTGTTTTCTGGTACCACCCAGATAAGCTTGGTTGGAAGGAATGAGCTTTATGTATTTGCGGGGTAAACGGTCAGAGAACCGCTTAAATGAACTGGTACGAATACCACGACGCGCTACTACCAATGCAGCCGCAGTATCAGAACTCAATCCATACATCCCCATATATTTGGTTAATCCCTGCATACTTGTATAGGCTGGATTAACCTTTATTAAGTCGATGCCACGATTAACGCACCGACGTTCTAATACTTCCTCCCATTTGGAGAAAGCAAAACCTGACAGCATCCGAGAGTACCTTTTACCACGCTCTCTTAACTGCTGCTTTTTAGCTGAAAAGTCTAAATCTTCGATTACTAAGGGACACTCATAAGTCTCAGCTAACAATACGATTTGACCCGCAATATCAGCGAGTATCGCTTCAACTTGTCCTGTATTTCTGCTATGAAGATTTATTTTGAATTGACCACTATCTTTTAAGTTGCCATCCGCATCTATATAAGTCCAACCGATAACGGACGGATTCAAATCAATGCCTATTGCACCATTCCCGAACTTAGATTGTGTTGGAACTTCAGGGACATCGGTAGATATAGCGCAATACCAAGAAAAATCTTTGTAGTAAAACCTGTAAGTTAATGCCTGACCAATTTTTAAAGCAGCATCAATATGTTGTTGACCGTATTTAAAAGTTACTTCTGGAATAAGAATGTAACTTCCATACTCGGACTCTAAACAACGAGGTACCCGAATCTTTAAATTACCATCCGCATCTAACTGGCAGATTTGATTACCAGATGTTTCACCTTTAGAGCCAACAAAAACAAATTGATTACCTATTCCACCTAAATTTACTTCTAAGGGCGCATTTTTCAGGTATTCAAGTTTCTGCTCTAAAACGTATTTGCGACGTTTCTTTTGGTGAATGCGTTGTTTTGTTACTTGTAATTCAGTTAACCGACAAGGATTATAACGAATTGAACAAGCATCTTTAATATAAGATTGCTTAAACTTTTTAGCCTTTTTAGCTTTCTTATAATCCTTAACTCTTTTCTCCCAAGTCTTCAGAAACTTGTTTACAGATTTAAGCTGACCTTCAATGGTTTTGATATGACGCTTACGGCATTCTTTCGCTGACGAAATCTTACCGTCAACATCAGCAATGACAGAATTAGCCTGACGTTTGTTGATACCAAACTTTTGCTGTAATTCGGTGTTTAATTTTGACTTACTTAGTCCTCCTTCTTCTAAGCTACGTTCGAGGCATAATTGACTAGCAGCACCATAAACACGGCTATAATCAGCACAATAATTATTAATATTTTTAGGCGTTATCGTAGCAACTATATTCGCAAATGTTTTGATACTCACTTGTCAATCACCTCCTTGTATGTAATACTATAGCTATAGTACATTATATATTTATAAGTGTCAACTAAATGGGTAAAAAAGTTTCGCAGAAATTGTGGCAAAAAGCTAATAAAGATAAAGTATCTGACTATCAGCGTAAATATATGCAAAAAAAGGCTCAAGCAACTGTAGTACTTGAACCTTGGGTTAAGGATAAAATTGATACTCTTAAGCCAGATGACCAGCCTTATGGGCAATGGATACGAAAGTTTCTTGAAGAATGGGCATCAAAAGTAGAATCGAACTAATCGGATTATTTTTACTTTGTTCGGCTTCTTTCTTTCTTCGATTTTCAGCACTTCTACGTCCATAAAGTTTTGCTGACATCGACGCAAGAAGTGATATAATGTCCTGTGTCAATTCTTCCTCAAAAGATTTGTCCATCTGAGAAGATACACATTCAATAGTCACCCCATGACTTTTGAAAAATTCCTCTAAAAACCTAAAATTAAACCGGGTTAGTCGGTCTTTGTATTCCACGACAACCCGGTTTATTTTATGTTGAGTTACTAACTTAAATAAAGCATGAATTTTAGCTCGGTTATCATTCATTCCAGAACTAACTTCTTCAAACACTTTTAATACTTGGTAGCCTTGTTTAACGCAGTAATCGAGTACTCTGCCCTTCTGACGTTCTAAATCACCTTTTTGTTTTTGGTCGCCACTAGAAACGCGACAATAAACGGCAACTGGTAGATTATCCCTTTTAATTTCTTCTACAATCCCTGCAAGACGGTTAATATCCGACTCCTTGTACATTCTGTAACCTGTAGGAGAACGAAGTGCTGGGAGTTTTCCGGAATTATCCCATCGTCGCAGAGTTTTGCTCGTTACACCAAGCTTCTTCGAGGCTTGCTGCAACGTTATCAAACGAGTCATCAGGCAAAATCGCCCTTAATACGTTTATACCAATGCTCGTAGAATACCTGAAATTCGTCTACAGTCATATCCCTATCAAGTGGTTCTAGGTGTTGAAAAACTTGTCCCGTATCAAGTTCAAATTCGTAGCGGTCAACACGAACCACCTTTGGCGCTTGTCCTTCATGCTTAATCACTAGCTTAAACCTCTCTACATATAAAGACGTGATGTCTTACCCACAATTAAATCACGGGTGACACAACATGACTAAATCATGGGTAATGTTGGGTAACGTTTGGTAAAGTTAGTCAAGCTTTTAGCTAGCTAATGCTAACCCCATCTGATTTTCAGCCTTAACTCTGTTTTCCGTTCCATTACTGACCCTGTTGGCGAAATATTTCTTTACACCGTGAAAGCCTTGATATTGTGTTATCAGCCATGACTACATTTTGTAGTTTTGTAACGCGAACGACGACAGAATCAGTGTTTTGGTTGTTAACTTATATTTCGCCAACAGCATCCATTACTACTCACGGGGAAAATAAGTAAACTAAGCAACAGAGCTCTTGCAAAAGTATTTTGACGATGCTGTTTGCGTCAATTCTTTTCCACTGTTCCCTATTCCCCGTTCCCCGTTCCCTATTCCCCATTCCTACCTTTTCTGCAACTGACCAACCAAATGATTCAACTCTGGTAAAATCAGTTTTTCCATCGCTAGTAGTACTGCATTACTAGAACCGGGAAGAGAGAAGATTAATTTACCTTGATAAACACCAGCAACAGCACGAGAAGCGATCGCACGGGAACCAATTTCTTGATAACTCAAAAAGCGAAATAACTCTCCAAATCCAGGTAATATCTTTTCTAATTTCTTTTCAATAGCATCATAGGTAGTATCCCGTGGTGCAATTCCTGTACCACCATTAAAAATTAAAACATTGATATCAACATTTTGACCTAATAATTCTAACTGTGTTTGAATTTGTGCAGGTTCATCTTTAACAATCTGATATACCTTTACCTTATGGTTTGCATCATCAAGTAATTGCTGAATTCTTTGACCACTTTTGTCTGTTTCAGGAGTACGTGTATCGCTAACGGTAATTACAGCACAATTTATCGTTATTTTCGTTGAATCTGGGTGAGGTAAATGAGCCATCAATCAACTAAAATTAAAAATTAAAAATTGGTAACTTTTCATTCTTAACTCCTAAAATAATTACACATTAAAAATTGGTAACTCCTAATTCCTAACTCCTAATTCCTAATTCCTAATTCCTAACTTTATTCAGACTTACTTAATCCCAAGTCATTTTCTTGTGCATACCGGTCCATAAATCGCATAAAGCGATCCCATTCTTCAGGAGATTTGATGATGTAAACAGCTTCTAATGCTTCTGGCTTACCATTGACAAATTTACCCTTAACTTCACGGGTCAATATTTCTCCTTCTTCATCAATCATGTACATTCCAGTAATTTCTTCGGTGTTGCTTTCACTTAAAGCCTTAGGGTTTTGAAAATAAAACGTTGCTGTACCAGTATTACCACTGCGCGATCGCGTTATGCGTACTTGTGGAGTTACATCTTCGTCAATACCTCTGGAAAACTGGATTTTTGCCATGATGACTTATTTTTAAGTTTTGTAATGGTTAATCTAATATTCTCTCATAATTTAGTACGCAAGGAACATAGAATTTACCAATCTTTCTGTCTTCAGTATAAATTCTGATATATATTATTTTTCTAGTATTAGAGTTACTGGACCATCATTTTCAATTCCTACCTGCATCATTGCCCCAAATTTACCTGTTTCTACCCGTAATCCACTATTTTGTAATTTGCTAACAAAGCGATTATATAAGTCTTCTGCGGTTTGGGGTGGTGCGGAACGGTCGAAGGAAGGACGACGACCTTTGCAACAATCACCGTAGAGGGTAAACTGACTGACTACCAGTAATTCGCCGTTGATTTCTTGTATAGATTTTTGCCACTTGCCGTCATTTTCGGAATCTGGGAACAGTCGTAGTTCGAGACATTTACGTGCCATCCAGTCCAATTGTGCATCAGTATCGCTATCAGAAATTCCGACGAGTAAGTTTAATCCTCGTCCGATTTTACCGACAATTTCACCGTTGACGCTGACTTGGGATGATTTTACTCGCTGGATGACGACACGCATAAGAAGAGTTAGAAGTTATGAGTTAGGAGTTAGGAATTTATGAGTTATGAGTTATGAGTTAGGAATTGGAAGTTATGAATTGGAAGTTATGAATTGGAAGTTGGGAGTTAGGAATTGGAAGTTGGGAGTTAGGAATTGGAAGTTGGGAAGTTAGGAGTTAGGAATTGGAAGTTAGGAATTGGAAGTTATGAATTGGAAGTTAGGAATTGGAAGTTATGAATTGGAAGTTGGGAGTTAAGAATTGGAAGTTAGCAGTTAATAATTGGAAGTTAGGAACTGGAAGTTAGGAATTATTTAGTTTTCATTCATACCTCATAACTACTAACTCCTAACTCCTAACTCATACCTCCTAACTTTGATTATTTCCCAAACCCTTTAGCACGATTGGTGGAAGGAATACACAAGCAATTTTCTAATTGTTCATACAATTTTTCATGGTCTAAGTTTTGACCAATCAACACAAGCTGATTTTTTTTCTCTCCTTTCCACTCATCATCATCAAGGGTAAAACGCTTACCACAAAGGTGAAAAATATGGCGATTAGGACTTTCATCAAACCACATAATTCCCTTTGCACGGAAAATTGTTTCCGGTAGCTGATTATCTAAGAAATATTGGAATTTGCGGATAGAAAAAGGTTTATCACTCTCGAAAGAAATGGAGGTGAAACCATCATTTTCTAGGTGATGGGAATGGTGGTGATGGTGATGGTGATGGTCATGGTCGTGGTCATGTCCACATTGGGAATGGTCATGGTCATGATGGTCATGATGGTCATGATGGTCATGATGGTCATGATGGTCATGATGTTCGTGTGCGTGTGCTTCTTCTGCGTCAAAATATTTATCTGACTCAAATAAACCTACGCTGAGAATTAATGGTAGGGGAACTTGAGAATTAGTAGTGCGGAGAATTCTTGCACCTTCCTTCACGTCGCGAATTTTGACTTCTAACAGGTCTAAATCTGCTTCATCTACCAAATCTGCTTTATTGAGGATTATCACATCACCATAGGCAATTTGACTATGAGCTGCTTGGGAATTAAATAAATCTAAGCTATAATTTGCCGCATCGACAATAGTCACAATGGAATCGAGACGAGTTAAATCCCGCAATTCTGTACCTAAAAATGTTAGTGCTACTGGTAATGGATCTGCAAGTCCAGTGGTTTCCACTACCAAATAATCTATATTTTCTTGGCGTTCCAAAACTTTGTAAACGGCATCAACTAAATCGTTATTAATGGTGCAACAAATACAACCATTATTAAGTTCCACCATATTTTCATCGGTGGAGACTACTAACTCGTTGTCAATGCCAATTTCGCCAAATTCATTGACTAAAACAGCGGTTTTCAAACCCTGCTGATTACTCAAGATATGATTTAAGAGAGTCGTCTTGCCACTACCGAGGAATCCAGTAATAATTGTCACTGGTAATCCTTGTTTTGGGGCATCCATTTCGTGGGATTCGGAAGTAACTGCTGATTGCATGGCGCTGCTATCAAAAAATCAAAACTAGGAGTGTAGCGCAAAGAGTCCAGAAAACTCTAGCATAGGTATGCTGGTATTTCATTCCAGCGGCTTAAATCTATTATTGCTTAATCTCTGTATTTGAGAATTATTTGGTTATGACCCTAACAGTTTATAATACTCTCACCCGTCGCCAGGAACCTTTTGCAACAATCGAACCGGGAAAAGTTAAGATGTATTGCTGCGGTGTGACGGTTTACGATTACTGCCATTTGGGTCATGCTCGTTCTTACATCGTCTGGGATACCATTCGTCGTTATTTGATTTGGCGTGGTTACGAGGTACGTTACATTCAAAATTTTACCGATATTGATGACAAAATTCTCAATCGTGCCAAAGAAACTGGTTCCACAATGGAAGAGGTGTCTAATCGCTTTATTGATGCCTATTTTGAAGATATCCGTCGCTTAAACGTCAAGGATGCGGATGATTATCCCCGCGCTACAGAACATATTGCGGAAATTCAGCAACTAATTCAAAATTTGCAAGCTCAAGATTTCGCCTATCCGGCTAATGGTGATGTTTACTACCGTGTAGAACGATTTCCTACTTATGGAAAACTTTCGGGAAGGAAACTAGAAGATATGCAAGCTGGTGCTAGTGGTAGAGTGGACGCCGAAGATGCCGGAGGTAATAAAAAGCAACATCCCTTTGATTTTGCTCTGTGGAAAGCCGCAAAGCCAGGAGAACCATCTTGGGAATCTCCCTGGGGAGAGGGTCGTCCGGGATGGCATATTGAATGTTCAGCGATGATTCGCTCTAAATTGGGCGAAACTATTGATATCCACACTGGAGGTGGCGATTTAATTTTCCCCCACCACGAGAATGAAATAGCCCAGTCAGAAGCAGCAATTAACAAACCCCTGGCACGTTACTGGATGCACAACGGTATGGTAAGGGTAGATGGACAAAAAATGTCCAAATCCTTGGGTAATTTCATCACCATTCGGGATTTACTCGATGGTAAATGGTCTATGCATCCCCAACCAGTAGATCCGATGGTGGTACGGTTATTTGTTCTTCAAGGACATTATCGCAAACCCTTAGACTTTACCGATGAAGCGATCGCCACTGCGGAAAATAGCTGGAAAACCCTTAAGGAAGGTTTACTGTTTGGTTTAGTACATTGGGACAAACTGAAGCAGGAATTAGGAGTTGCAAATCAGCAAGAATCCCAATATCTCATTCCGGAAATTGCAAAAAGGTTTGAAGAATTTGGAGATGATGATTTTAATTTCCCTGCTGCATTAGCAGTTTTATTTGAGTTAGCAAAAGAACTTTGTCGTCAGGGTAATATCTTGGTGCATGAAGGGAAAACCGCAACCCCATTGGTGGAACTCCACAAAAAGTGGTATACCCTAACTGCGCTGTCTCAAGTATTGGGTTTATATGCCATATTGGAAGAAAACACTTTTGTAAACATCATTGACGCTTTAAGCAATGGACAAATTGAAGCGTTAATTCAGCAAAGACAAGAAGCACACAAAGCCAATAACTTAAGCGATAAAGACATAAACAAGTTAATTCAGCAAAGACAGGAAGCACGGAAAGCTAAGAATTTTGCAGAAAGCGATCGCATCCGTAACGAACTCCAAGCACAGGGTATTACTCTCATTGATAGCAAAGAAGGGACACGTTGGCATCGCAATTGAATTTTTTAGTTCTTCGTGTCTATCCTACGGGAAGCGCAAAGCGTTAAGTGGTTAAAAATATTAAAACACAAAGGCACATAGACGCGTCAGCGACTTCTCGCAGAGTAGACACTAAGTTTTTTATTATTTATAAATTTAGCAATGCTAACTAAAATTGATTTAGGAGGTAAAGTGCAATTTGAAGGAATATATAAAAACGGTAAAATTGAACTGAATGAAATACCCCAGGGTATTACTGAAAGTCGTGTATTTGTCACTTTTTTAGAAACAAAACCTAATCAGTGGTCAGAACTAATTCTACAGCATCAAGGTGTAGAAGACAGTATAAGTTTTGAATCCTATAGAAATGAGTTGCTACCACCGCAAGAAATAGAATTGTAAGAATGAGTTACTTACTCGATACCTGTGTAGTTAGTGATTTTGTTAAGGGAGAAGAAAATACTCTCAAACGGTTAAAATCTAGCCTTCCTAGTAAAATTTTCATTTCATCCATAACACCAATGGAGGTGAAATATGGATTAGCAGTTAATCCGCAACGCGCAATCAAAATCCAAGGTTTGATTAAAACATTCTTGAACTCAATCACAATTTTACCTTTTACATCAGAAGCACCAGAACAAGCAGCTCAAATTAGAAGCAGTTTGAAAACAGCAGGAACTCCCGTTGGTGCTTATGATGTACTTATTGCTGTTGCAGCAATAACTAATAATTTCATACTGGTTACCTCTAACGTGCGAGAATTTCAAAGAGTACCAAATTTACAGATAGAAAATTGGCGTTCTTCTTAAAATTTCCTTTGATTAATTTATGTCTTTTGAACGTAAGGCTATTTCCCTATCAGATTTATTATTAATAATTGCCACTGGTTTTGCAGTGATATTATTATGGCAATTACGAAGTCTATTGCTGACTTTGATGATTGCGGTAGTGATAGCAGCCGCAATTTCACCAATTGTAAATGCAGCAGAAAATAAGTTGTATTTACCCCGGTGGTTGGGTGTAATTGTGGTTTATGTGACTCTTATTTCTGGTTTAATTGGCGCGGGTTTAATCATTGGTCCGTCTGTTTCGGAACAAATCCAACGATTAGTGAGAAAGCTTCCTGTTTATTTGGATCATGTGCGCACAGGGGCAGAACATTTAGCTGTAGGAATGGGAATTACTCAGTTAGAATCTATCGAAAGATTTTTTGATATTCAAGGATTTATAAATTGGTTATTGCGTTCTAGTCAAAAATTTGTGGTGAGTTCTTTTGGAGTCACTTTTGGAATTGTTGGCAGTGCAATAAATATCATTTTATCTTTGGTGATTTCTGGTTATATGGTCGCTGGAAGCGAAAACTTAATTAATGGTTTAGTAAGTCTATTTCCTTATCCCTGGGATAAACGTCTCGCAGCTCAAGTTTTACCCATTTCTCGACGCATGGGTGGTTATATTCAAGGTCGAGTTTTGGTTTCAGCAATTTTGGGTGTGGCAATTACCCTAGGATTGAGTTTTTTAGGCTTATCAGAATTTGCTTTGGCTTTGGGTGTAATTGCAGGTTTTACCAATTTAATCCCCTTTGTAGGACCTGTTTTAGGTTCGATTCCGGCTTTAATTGTGGCTATTCCCCAAGGATGGTTTACCTTCCTCTGGGTGTTGCTGCTATTTGTGGTGATCCAAAATCTGGAAACTTATGTTTTAGACCCTTTATTGGTGGGTTCTTCGGTACGAGTTCACCCCTTGTATCAACTTTTAGCAGTATTGGGAGGAACTCAAGTTTTAGGAATTATTGGGGCTTTGATTATTCCCCCTTGGGTGGCTGGTGTGGCAGTATTGTTGGAAAATCTGTATTTGCACCCCAAGTTGTTAGCGGAAGCAGAAGGAAAGGTAGGGGAGGTTATACTTGTCTCACCCAAAGACGCACAGACGCAAAAATTAACACAAGCAAAGGATTCGGTGTATAATTCTGAAGATGAAAATACCTAGTACTCCTGTAGGTAATTAAAAATTAAAAATGCTTCGATAGTAAACTTTTGAAAGCATAACCTATAATCTTTTTAACTTTTGACTTTTGACTTGCAAATGTGGTCTGAACTCACTAAGGCGATCGCTAATCTCCGTATTCCTGCTGATTGGGTCGGTATCAGGGCTGTAAAGGAAACCTCTTCTCATCGTTCCGTGCGTGATGGTTTACCGCAGCGTAATGGTAAAAGTTCCTCTGTAGGGGCAATGTTGGAAGTTATGGTAAATGGCTGTATCAGTTATGCAGCTACGAATTCTCTGGCACCTAATAGCTTGGAAATAGCAGCAGAAAAAGCGTATAAACAGGCACTAGCTGCCAGAGAGTGGTGGATATATCCCCTCCAACCTCAAACTGAACGTCCAAAGGTGGTGGGTGAGTATAATTCTCCTTATCTACAAGAATTTGATTCTCTGACTCCTGGGGAAATTAATGATTTATTGATGGGGATTTGTCAAACTCTTAAGGTTTCTGACCAAATTGTACATACTTCTGCCAGCGCGACAATGACCCAAAAGGAGACCTGGTTTGTTAGTAGTAATGGATCACAGGTGTATCAAAGATTTATGTCTTTGGGGACTCATTATGGGGCTATTGCACAAGATGGCGCAATTGTCCAGCAGCGCACAAATAATGGTTGGCAGGCAAATTGTTATCAGGGTGGGTTGGAATTATTTAAACAAGCAGACCTGTGGCAGAGGGTGCGTACAATTGGAGAACAAGCAGTAGAACTTTTGAGTGCGGATGAATGTCCAGAAATACAGACAAATTTGGTCTTAGCCCCTGACCAGATGATGCTACAAATCCATGAAAGTGTGGGACATCCCCTGGAATTAGACCGGATTTTGGGAGATGAACGTAATTATGCCGGGGGTAGTTTTGTTAACAAGGATGATTTCGGTAAATTGGAATATGGTTCTCCTTTGATGAATATTACTTTTGACCCCACAGTACCTGGTGAATTTGCTAGCTATAATTTTGATGATACGGGGGCTGTGGCAACCAGAGAGTATTTAATTAAGGAAGGTGTATTACAACGGGGTTTAGGTAGCTTAGAGAGTCAGAAAAGGACTGGTGTGGCTGGGGTTGCTTGTGCCCGTGCAACTTCCTGGAATCGACCACCCATTGATAGAATGGCGAATTTAAATTTGGAAGGTGGGAAAGGTAGTTTTGAGGAAATTATCGCTGATATAGACCATGGGGTTTACATGGAGTCTAACCGTTCTTGGTCAATTGACGATCGCCGCTATAAGTTCCAGTTCGGCTGTGAGTATGCAAAGTTGATTGAAAATGGTAAATTGACTAAAACTCTGCGTAATCCTAATTATCGGGCTACTACGCCGGAGTTTTGGCACAGTTTAGTCAAAATTGGAGATTCTTCCACTTGGCAGATGTATGGTACTCCTTTTTGTGGTAAAGGAGAACCTAATCAGGCAATTTCGGTAGGACATGGTTCTCCCGTTTGTGTGTTTGCTAATGTGGAGGTTTTTGGTGGAGGTGGGTAATTGGTAATTTCTAGTTACTAGGCTCAGCCTAGTAACTAGGGCTTAGAGGCTCTGCCTCTTAAATTATCAATTTTAATGGGTAATGGGTAATGGGTAATGGGTAATGGGTAATGGGTAATGGGTAATGGGTAATAATTTCACCGTTTACTGTTTACCATCAACAGGAAAGAGGCTAGGAAAACCTAGTAACTAATTAGACGGAGTTTAGATAAACATTTTCTGGTTGCTAGGTTTAGTGTAGTAACTAAGGCTTGGAGGCTATGCCTCTTAATTATTAAACCCAGAAGTGCAAATTGTTAGAAATATCTTATTTTTTAATTTCATACTTCAAATTAGCAGCGTCAGAAACACAAAGACCAAAACAAGAAGAAAGTTGATGAAAGAGGAAATATCGGTTGTAGAACTTAGTTTTAATCGATTGGTTGACAGTTTGTTGGATAAAAAGGAGGCAAGCGAGGATTTTACCCTGAAATTGAGTTGTGAACGCAGTCAGTTTACTCGTTTTAATCATGCTAAGGTGAGACAAACTGGTTGTGTGGCTGATGGTTGGGTGGTACTGACTTTGATGCAGAATCAGCGTAGTTGTTTTCGTGTGTTTCCTTTTACTGGGAATTGGGAAGTAGATTGGCAGGAAGGTTATAAAGCTTTACAAGAGTTAAGAGAAGAAATTAGTTATTTACCTGTCGATCCCTATTTGGTTTTACCATCAGGTAATAATCACACTCATGAACTACACCCAGGTAGTTTATTAGCTGAAGATGAGGTTGTACCGGAATTACTGGAAACTGTCAGAGAATTGGATTTTACTGGTATTTATGCTGGTGGTTCGGTAATTAAAGGTTATGCTGATTCTAAAGGTCAAAAGCACTGGTTCGCTACAGATTCTTTTACCCTAGATTATTCTATTTTTACTCCAGAAGCACAGGCTGTGAAAGGCACCTTTGCGGGTAGTAAATGGGATAGAAAAGCATATATAGCCAAAATTGACGATGCTAAAAAACAACTAGAATTGCTGTCTCGTCCCGTTAAGAAATTAACTAAAGGACAGTATAAAACCTATTTTGCACCAGCAGCAGTCGCAGAACTTTTAACCATGCTTTCTTGGGGTGGTGTCAGTGAAGCGAATATCCAACAGGGAAGTAGTGCTTTAGCTGCACTTTTACGTCAAGAAAAGCAACTTTCCCCGAAATTTAGTTTTAAAGAAAACTTTCAGTTGGGTTTAGTACCCCGTTTTAATGAATTGGGAGAAATCGCACCCCCAGAATTACCTGTGGTTGAGAAAGGTACGTTGGTTAATACCCTGGTAAACTCACGAACTGCAAAAGAGTATGAAAAAATTGCTAATGGTGCGAATGCTTCCGAGTCTTTACGTACACCAGAAATTAGTCCGGGAAATTTAGCCTTTGAGGATATTCTTTCTAGTTTAAATACAGGATTATATGTATCAAACTTGCATTATCTCAATTGGAGCGATCGCCCCACAGGTAGAATTACAGGTATGACTCGTTATGCTTGTTTTTGGGTAGAAAATGGAGAGATTGTGGCTCCCATTGAGAATTTACGCTTCGATGAAAGTTTATATAGTTTTTGGGGCGATAATTTCGTTGATTTGACTGATTTTCAAGAATATATCCCGGAAGTGGGAACCTATGAACAACGTCAACTTGGAGGTAGTATGGTTCCGGGGATGTTGGTAGAGGATTTTACCTATACTCTTTAATCGGCTAAGAGAACAGCAAAAATGGCATTGCTGAATTAAGGGATGAATATGAGTTAGACATCTTGCCTGTCTCGTGAAATATAGACAACGGGCAGGGATGCCCGTTCCACAAACAGGGATGCCCGTTCCACAAAACCATCAAAATCATCACACATTTATCCAACGCCGCAAATTGTAGGGGCGCGGTTTCTACGCCCGTCGTAAGCATCACATAATCGACAACCAAGGAATTTACGATTCCATGGAATTCTATTTGAGACTACTTTATCTTTATTTTTGGTGCTAATACGTCTAGTAACACGTCTCTACACTACACCCAGAGATTGTCGGTGCCTTAGCCATACCATATTAGCTGTATTTTGTCAAACTTCCATCTCAATGAATTAAATTGGGTGATTGAAAATTGGTCTTTCCTGATGTGATGAAAATTTGACTTTTAGGTTAAATGTTACGGAAAAATTAGGGTTATAGCTGTTTTGGGTGAAAGATGGTCATAACTTTCCCAAAATCACTTTTTTTTACTATAGCATCAAACAACGGAATTACGTCAATAAAATAGAAAATATTTTCGAGAAAAATCGCCCAAAAAATGAGCCAATATTTGAATAATCAAACTAAAAATAGTAAGTGATAAGTTTAAATTATATTCATTTGGTGCCAGGTAAGTAAGGATAGGGATAACGCAAGTGCTGACTTGCCAGCTGACATTTTTAACCGAAAATAGGATTATTCTCCTGTTAAATGCTGGGGAAAAAAATTATGGCGCTTCATCCCACTTTGCTAACATCCCCAAGAGTGTAGGTAGTTGATAACAACTACTTCTTCTTATGATTTAGAGACTGGGAAGAATTATGGGAAGAAGAGTTATCCGGTTGTAATTGTTGCCTGCCATTACGGATAATCCGCATCATATCGTGCAATTGTTCTTCAATATTTTTGAGTACATTATCAGCATATTTATCAGCACCATCTTGAATTGATTGGGCTTCTGCCATTGCGTGACGGTGTATTTCCTCTATCTCTTGCTGACAGGTGCGACGTTGGCGATCAATTTGGGCGAGGGTTTCTTGCATCATTGCCTCACACTCTTGCTGTACTTGTCGCCTTAATTCACTGGCTTCCCGTTCTGCCTGTCTGATAATATCACTGGCATCAAGAATTTGCGCTCTTTTAGCTTGAGCAGCATCTACAATTTGCTGTCCATATTCTTCTGCTTCCAGCAAAATTTCTGATTTTTCTTGAATAATTGCCATCGCTTCCCCAAAAGCCTCAGGTAAAGCCATCTGAATGATATCAAGCTGATCCAATAGCTTTTCTTCATCCACTAAAGTCCGTCCCCATAGGGGTATACGGGGATTAGCAAGAATCATCTCCTCCAAGCGGTTGAGTTCTTGTTGAATATCTAAGCTTACTGTTTGTGCATCTTCTGGCTGGGAGTTCCCGTTGGTAAACTCTGCTGGGGGGGGATTGCTTCCATTTTCGTAGTTGGGTTCGATACCGTGTGGTTGTTGGTGTAGCATTGGTAAATATCTAGGGCAACGTGGGGAGGAACGAGATGATTGACAGAACCACCAAATCTTGCAATTTCTTTTACCACACTACTACTTAAAAAACTATACTCATTTGAAGTCGCTAAAAAAACTGTTTCTATTTGAGTAGAAAGGGTTTTATTAGTATGAGCCATTTGTAGCTCAACTTCAAAGTCAGAAATTGCTCTGAGTCCCCGTAATAAAACTTCCGCTTGTCGCATTTTAGCGTAATTGACCGTCAAACCGTCGAAAGCATCTACTTCTACATTGGGTAAATGTTGGGTAGATTGACGAATTTGCTCTAAACGTTGCTGGACTGTAAACAGGGGACTTTTGTTAGGATTTCTTAATACAGCGACGATTATATGCTCAAATAGGCGTGAACTACGTTCAATAATGTCGAGATGTCCTAAGGTAATGGGGTCAAAACTACCTGGATAAATAGCAATCACAATAAAATAATTTTATGTCTAGTTGTTTGGCTAGAACTCAAGGATAATCATTTTACCCTGCCTTCTCAACCCCAAGGGACTAAAATGCAAAACTCTTAACAGAGAACTCACAAACAGGGAACTTTTAACAGGTAATGTTTTGAAAATAACTGTTAGGTGGTATAGAAGAGATATTGTAATGTTTGCTTGTGGGATTTTTCAAGGGGGAGTTGTTTTCAATTATCAGTTCTATATGCTCAATTGAAAGCAGTCACCTCAAGACGCTATGCTTGGTGTTTGTGAACAACAACGACCTCGAAATTCGGCATAATACACTGTTCTAGGTATTTCTGCATGGCAGTTGATCTTCCTATTTTACCCTTAGCTTGGCAATTTACTTCTCCTGGTCCAATATTAGTGAAACTAGGACCAATTACTATCCGTTGGTATGGCTTTTTAATTGCTACAGCAGTGTTGATTGGCGTTAGTCTTTCCCAGTATTTAGCAAAGCGTCGCCATGTAAACCCTGAATTACTCAGTGATTTAGCGATTTGGTTAGTAATTGGTGCCATTCCAGGTGCGCGACTGTATTATGTAGCGTTTCAATGGTCAGAGTACGCTGCACACCCAGAACAAATTATTGCTTTTTGGCAAGGAGGTATTGCCATTCATGGAGCAATTCTGGGGGGTCTACTAGCGGCGTTAATCTTTGCCAAAATCAAACGGGTATCGTTTTGGCAGTTGGCAGATTTGGTGTCTCCTTCGCTGATTTTAGGGCAGGCTATTGGACGCTGGGGTAATTTCTTTAACTCTGAGGCTTTTGGAGTTCCCACGGACTTACCTTGGAAGTTGTATATTCCTCGGGAAATCATTTTAGAGGGTGGAAGAACGATTTCTCCCCGTCCCCAAATTTACATAGATTATGACTATTTTCATCCCACATTTTTGTATGAGTCCATGTGGGATTTAATGGTGTTTGTGTTGTTAATGGTTTTATTTTTTCGCAGTTTGCGGAGTAAGTCAAAGTTAAAGGTAGGTACACTGTTTATGACCTACTTACCAGCTTACAGTTTAGGACGCTTGTGGATTGAAGGTCTACGGATTGATAGCTTGATGTTTGGACTCCTGCGAATTGCCCAAATAATTAGTTTAATCGGTATCTTCTTGGGATTAGCCGGTTTAGTTTGGCTTTATATTCTTAAACGTCCTTTACCAGATGTAGTAACTTCCCAAGGAGATGGGGAGGTGGGATGATGGGGAAGTAGGGAGAGTAGGGGGAGAGGGGGGAGAAAATTAACTGTTAACTCCTAAATGTTACTCCCTTCGGTGTTCTAAAATTACCTATAAAAATTTGTCCCCCTCTTTTCCGTATGAATCCGTTTCACTCAATTCGTTAATCTTCTAGCGGGAGGGGAGTAACTCCTAACTATTAACTCCTAACTCCTAACTTCTAACTTATTATTCCTATTCCCAAAAAATAAAAAATGCCCCAGAGTTGTCTCTAGGGCTTAACCAGGGTGCATCTACCAATTCTTTCTACTAGGGATAGAGATTCAATCCGGAAAGACCCGAAGAAAATCTCCAAAATTTCTGTTTCTGAAATTGTGCCTTGCTGGCAATCAGCGTGAATCAACTAACTTTTGCTGTATATAAACTGACTTATGAAATTAAATCCATCTGTCTATATTGTCGGTGCTGGTCCTGGAGAACCTGATTTATTAACGGTGAAAGCGCAGAAGCTACTCATGAATGCCGATGTGATTTTCTTTGCAGATTCTTTGGTTCCCTCGGAGATTTTGCACCTTTGTAGAAAAGATGTGGAAATAATTCGGACTGCAAACAAGACTTTAGAGGATATTGTACCGTTAATGATTGAACGGGTGCGATCGCATAAGTCTGTGGTTCGTCTCCATTCTGGCGATCCGAGTCTTTATAGCGCTATTCACGAACAAATGCAACTACTGGCAGAAGCGGAAGTTCCTTTTGAAGTCATACCAGGAATCAGCGCTTTTCAAGCCGCAGCAGCGAAGTTGAAGGTGGAATTAACCGTCCCCGGTGTAGTTCAAAGCATTATTCTTACCCGCATCAGTGGACGCACTCAAGTACCGACCAGGGAAGAATTAGCTAGTCTAGCTGCACATCAAGCTAGTCTTTGTCTTTATCTGGCTGCACGTCACGTTGAAGATGCCCAAGCTAAACTCACAGAACACTATCCAGCAGATACTCAAGTGGCGATTTGTTTTCGCTTGGGATGGCACGATGAAAAAATCTGGGTTGTCCCCCTCAAGGAAATGGCAGAATGCACTCACAAAGAAAAGCTAATTCGTACCACACTTTATGTAATTAGTCCAGCATTAGGGGAAGCAACAGCCCGTTCACGTTTATATCATCCCGAACACACCCATTTGTTTCGTCCCAGGAAATAGGAAGTTAAGAGTTAGTAGGGGCACAGCAGTGCTGTGCCCCTACAGGAATTAGGAAGTTATTATTCTCCCTTGTCTTCCTAGTCCTCCCCCTCTCCCTTGTCTTCCCCCTCTCCCTACCTCCCCCTCTCCCTTGTCCTTCTTGTCCTCCCCATCTCCCTACCTCCCCCTCTCCCCGGTGTCCCACTGTTCGATAAACTGAACAATGTAGAAACACTTAGGCAAATAAACTTATGTTAGACGAACAAGCAAAAAAAACGATGTTGCGGAAAATTCCCCATGGTTTATATATTTGTGGGGTTAAAGATGGGGAAGAGGTTAACGGCTTTACAGCTAGTTGGTTGATGCAGGCTTCGTTTCAGCCACCCTTGATTGTCAATTGTGTGAAACAAGATTCTAGGTCTCACCAAATGATTAAGAATAGTGGGGTATTTGCTATCAGCTTTTTGGAAGATGGACAAAAAGAACTAGCGCAAAAGTTCTTTAAACCTATGCGTCGAGTTGGGAATAAGTTCGAGGATGTGGACTTCTATCTGGGTACTACTGGCTGTCCGATTATTTCTGATACTTTGGGATATATCGAGTGTAACGTTGTTGATGCGGTGGAGGGGGGTGACCATACTATCTACGTTGGTGAGGTAATCGCTGCTGGAATTCACCGTGAAGGTAAGCAATTGCTGCTGGAAACCACTGGTTGGAATTATGGCGGGTAATTGAGATGGGGAGGTAGGGAGATGGGGAGATAGGGGGAGGGGGAAACAATTCAAAATCTAAAATCTAAAATCTAAAATCTAAAATCCAAAATCCAAAATCTAAAATCCAAAATCGAAATTATGCCTCTGATTAAAGTCCAAACTTCTGTATCCAATGGTGATAAAGCTGAAGTTGAAGCTATGCTCAAAAACCTTTCAGCTAAGTTGGCTAAACATACAGGAAAACCAGAATCCTATGTGATGACTGCTTTTGAAGCAGGAGTTCCTATGACCTTTGGTGGTTCTACAGACCCGGTTTGCTATCTGGAAATTAAAAGTATAGGGACGATGAAGCCTGACCAAACTCAGGCAATGAGTCAGGATTTTTGTCAGGAGATTAATCAAGCGCTGGGTGTCCCTCAAAACCGTATTTACATAGAGTTCGCAGATTCCAAAGGTGCAATGTGGGGCTGGAACGGCACAACTTTTGGTTAACACATAGTCTTGTAGCTTTTCACTTTAGCTTAAAAATAAAGGCAAGTAGAGAAGTTCGGTGAGTAGGGGCACGGCATCGGCAATATTACTCTATACACCGAGATATTATGGATGCCGTGCCCTTCCTTGGACAAGAAACCCAGTTTGTTTTGCCTGATAACTTGCACCATTCTCAAGAAGAGCCAGAGGTCTCTATGTTCTGGTTACGAGCGTGACACTGGTAACTAGGGGAGTTGAGGCTCTGCATCCTGGTTATCCTTTTTGGAAGTGCAAGTTGTTAGTTTTGCCGTACATACTCAGATTTTCGATTCTCTACTCCAAACCCAGTTTTTTTTATAAACACCCTCTAAAGCGATCGCTAATTCTCTTACACACATCACCATCCCCTAGGGACTGTATATAATCAAAATTTATTAAATAAACACTTTAGGTTTAAAAAACAAAATTTTATATTTTTTTTGTCAAATTTTTATCGAAAATAATTCTTATTTGTAAACGTAATTGCGTTGTTTCAGGCTATAATTAAAAATGATAATTGTGGCTTAGTATAACTATTTTGCCAAAATAATGGCTAAAAGTCTTATTTAATCGTTAGAATCAGCCGCTACGCTAGATTCAAAATCATGCAAGAAAGAAGAAATTTGTAGCCTTCAAGATTATATGAGACTTACCTTTGTTTGACAAAATATTTATAATATGGTAATAGAGCTTTATTAAAGAGTAAGAACGACTTTCTTTTATCTAGGTAAGTGTCGAAACCCCGCAAGGGAAAAACCAGGAACACTAAGAAGTGATTCTTGGGAGAGCAACACATCATAATCTCTGATTTGGTGTGGGAGGATGTCACATTTTCTCCAAGCAGACTGTTGTGGGATGGGCATCCCTGCCCGTCCTAATTTCCATCCCTGCCCGTCCTAACCCTGTTTTGTCACTCTGGGGAAATAAAAATAAAGGCGTTGCTGAATCCATGTATGAAAATAATGTTGTGTAATTCCAAAAACCTTGTTCCAGACGTTGCAGTGCAACGTCTGGAACACCCGGATTCATACTTCAAATCAGCAACGCCAAAATAAAAGCCAAATTTTCAACTGTATATAAGTCGGTGATTTGAGCGTTTATTTTTAAACAGAATGCCTAGAATCAAGATTTTTCGTAAAAGTTCTATGCTGTAAGCATCCTAGATTATTTTCTCCTGAAAGTGATTAAAGAGGGCTAATTTCCATCCCTGCTGTCCTAATTTCACTGATTCGGTTTGTATTGTAGTCAAGCAAAAACCGCTATAATTTGTCTCCTTTTGGGTTACTTTGCGTGAGAAAAAATTGAGGAATTTTCGCCAAGAATTAAGTATATATTCGTATTTTTTCAGATTTGAGGCATTAAAAAGTACTCATGACAAAGGAATAATTATTCTCTAGCTTTTGGAGAAAATCCTATGGATGACTGGAATGTAGTAGTTAGCGTCCACGAACATGGCTTTAAAAAGGCTTTTAAAGTACTTCAGGGGTTTGGTGCGGTAAGTCAGACTGGCTTTCTTAACCTACTGGCAATGAAGGTTAGAGATATTCACCAATTCCTGGAAATCTTAGAGCATTGGCTCAAAAAGGAACCAGAAGAGTTTGCTTTCTTAGCACGGGTGATACCTGTTACCCATACTTTTCAGTTTCAGTCGCCAGAAGAATTTGCATCCAAAGCCCAGGAAACCGTTGTAGATTTCGTACCCCAACTGACAGGCAAAAGTTTTCATGTGCGTATGCACCGTCGTGGTTTTAAAGGTAAGCTTAAGAGTCCGGATGAGGAACGTTTTCTGGACGGGGTACTGCTAGAAGCTCTGGAGAAGACGGGAAAACCAGGACATATAACTTTTGACGCTCCTGATGCCATTGTAGTGGTGGAAACTATCGGTCAATGGTGTGGTATGTCCTGCTGGAATTGTGAACAACTGCAACGCTATCCCTTTTTAAAGTTGAACTGAACTCAATACTACTCGGTTAGAGCTACAAACCCCTTATGTATAGGTTGGGTTAAGCGACAGCGTAACCCAACAACAAAGCCCTTGATGTTGGGTTTCCTGATGTCAACCCAACCTACAATATTCCTTAACCGAGCAGTATTGGAACTGAACTTCAAATCATTGACTAAGAAGATGGGGTATAAATTATGTCAAATATTATCATTGAAGAACTAACCCAAATACCCATCGCTTTGCAAGGAACGGAATTGGTAGAACGCAAAGGTATCGGTCATCCAGACTCCATGTGTGATGCGATGATGGAGCAAATTTCCATTGACTTGTGTCGGGAATATCTTGCTAACTTTGGTCGGATTTTACACCACAATATTGACAAGAGTCTGTTGGTGGCTGGACGTACTTTACCCCGTCTGGGTGGGGGTAAGGTGTTGCAACCAATGCGTCTGGTAATTGGCGATCGCGCTACTGCTGAATATCAAGGTAAACGCATTGATATCGGTGAAATTGTGCAGGTAAGTGTAAAGGAATGGTTGGGGAAACATTTACGGTTTGTAGACCCAGAGGAACACATAATCATCCAAAACGAACTCCAAGAAGGCTCACCGGAACTTACCGACCTCTTTGAACGTACCATCATTGGTGCTAATGATACCTCCGCTGCTGTGGGTTATGCACCCCTGACGGAAACTGAACAGATGGTTTTGGCTACGGAACATTACCTTAATTCCCCAAAATTTAAACAGCAGTTCCCAGAAGCAGGGGAAGACGTGAAGGTGATGGGTTACCGTAACCAACAGCAATTGCTAATAACTGTAGCGCTAGCATTCGTAGACCGTTATATTCCCGATGTGCAAACATACTTCCAGCGTAAAGCCGAGATCCAACAGGCTGTGGAAACCTACCTAGATGGTAAGCGACACACCCTAAAAGGGGTAACGGTGAATATTAACACCCTAGATGACCCTACAAGGGGTGAAGATGGAATCTACCTGACAGTATTGGGAACTTCCGCAGAAGGGGGAGATGGGGGACAAGTAGGACGAGGAAATCGAGTAAATGGAGTTATATCCCTGAAACGACCAATGGGTACGGAAGCAGCAGCGGGAAAAAATCCTGTTAGTCACGTCGGTAAGATTTACACTTTGCTTACCCACAGAATTGCTGAACAAATTTATGCCCAAGTACCCGGATTACAGGAAGTTTACATATGGTTGGGAAGCCAAATTGGATATCCGATAGACCAACCTGCCATTGCCTCTACTCAAGTAATCTTACAGCCAGGGGTGATGTTAACGGATGTGGAAAGTGCGATCGCATTGATATTGGAAGGGGAATTGGCAAATATCGCTGATTTTACTGCCAGTCTAGCGCGGGGTGAATTGCCTGTGTGTTAAATCTAACAACTTGCACCATTCGAGCCACAGTTCCCTATGTTCTGGTTACCAGCGTGACGCTGGTAACTAGGGGAGTTGAGGTTCTGCCTCCTGTTTATCCTTTTTGGAAGTGCAAGTTGTTAGTTAAATCGCACTCGTAACAGCTAATGTATCAATATATTGCCGAAACTTGACAACCTTACCGTCTTTTAATGTCCAAATAGAAGCTGTCGGTGCTTGCATACTTTTACCTGTGGCTTTGTAAGTACCGCTATCAACCCCCAAGGTAACAACGGTATCACCTGCATCAATAAATTCATCTACACGGGCAGTAAAATTATCCCATTCTGTACCAATTTTGGCGAAAACACCATTGACGACTGCTTCCTGTCCTTGAAAAACACCTCCGTAAGGGATACCGTCTGATTCTATCCACTCGACATTTGGATCGAGTATTGCCAGTACGGAATCCATATCACCTGCTGCAAACGCTTGATAAAGACCTTTGATGATATCAACGTTACTCATAAATTGTTTGTAAGCTTTCAATTAGTATGTGATGACTATTACTTTGCTAACATTTCTACTGGCTGACAACCAAAGCTCAATCAATATAGGTAAACCCGGTTTCTGACTCTGGTGCATTCGGTGTGAGTTAACCTCAGTTGCGGTGATATTGTGCCTGACTGACTGGGAAACCTAAGTTAATCAGATATTTAACTTAACCTATGAGAGTGCGACGTTCTACCCCTAAAAATCCTTGGCTGGCTGCAAATTTATCGATGTTGTTACCCGGATTGGGACAAATCTACGTCAACCAATGGACAAAAGGACTATTGATTGTCTTTGCTTTTATAGGCTTTTTATGGCATGGTATTTGGTCAATTTTAGCAGCCGAAGGGAATACTGTTAGGGGATTGTGGCTGCTAGTCATAGCGATCGCCATTTATGTAGTCAGTTTGTGGGATGCTTACCACACAGCACAACAGCGGTTGAGTACGAGGGAAAAAACTAAGTGCAAAGATGCCTGGTACAGTGTATTTCTTTCACAGGTATTGCCGGGATTAGGGCATTTATACTTAGATAAGGTAGTTCTAGGGGGATTGTTTTTAATTGCAGGGATAGGACTGGGACTATTTACCAATTATCAACCCATGTTGATGCCACTGGCTTATTCAATGTGGGCGATCGCTGGATATCATGCTTACCGCATTTCACCTCGTAAAAATACTCACTCATCAAAATTTGTAGTCGGTATTGTGACGTTATTATTAATAACTAGGTTAGCAATTGGATATGCACCAATCTGGTTTGATAGCGCTATTTTGCAGTGTATCGTTCCCAGTGAGTCGATGTTGCCGACGCTACAGGTGGATGACCGGATTTTTGTGAGTAAAAAAAGAGCATATCGTCCCCAAACAGGTGATATAGTTGTTTTTTATCCCTCAAAGTCAGCAGTTAAGATTCTCCAAGCATCACCAAATACCTTATTTGTGAAGCGGGTGATTGGGTTACCGGGGGATGAAGTGGAGGTGAAACAAGGACGAATTTTTATTAATCAACAGCCTTTAAAAGAGTCTTATGAAACTACTTTACCTGCTTATAGATGGGGTGCGAAAATTGTTCCTGATGGCGAATATTTCGTCTTAGGAGATAACCGTAATGAAAGTGCCGATTCCCATGTGTGGGGGTTTTTGCCCAGGGAGAAAATTATTGGTAAAGCATATAAAATATATTGGCCTCCCAATCGAGTGCAAGCATTATTATGATATGTTTGGTTGTATATCACAAACTCTCGTAAAGTTATGAGAAACCGGGTTTCTTCTCGACTAGGTACGAAAATTTTGGATCTTTTACCCAAAGAAACCCGGTTTCTAACGCCACCTTGAAACATTTGATAGTTTCAGGTTTTATTAGATAATTTATCCATAACTTCCCGCAGTTCTTCCTTTGACTCCTTGGCAAATTGAACGCTAGTAATAGTCGCTAAAACTCCCCCAGATGTTGTTAGAGTTGCTTCGGAAACTTTATTACTATATAAAAGTCCCACACCACCTAACGTCATCAACGCAGATGCAGCAGTTACAACAAGTGCAAGGTTGTAACTATATCTCGCTTGTCGTAATAATTCTCGGAGAAAGTCTTCCTTAATCTCGCTGTAGTCATTATTATTTTCCAAAAATTTAAATGGCATTTTGAACCTCCGGGACGCTGTATTGTTGGGTGCTGATATTGGTATCCTAATCAGAATAAAAAATCTATACCAGGGCAAATGGGTTGAGTTTATGTTGAGTGTTTGCCCTATTGCTATGCTGTAAATTAGGGCAGATAGGTATGTAAAGAAAATCTATCTGCCCTACTTAGGGAAACTGCTGATTTGCTATTCTTTAAATAGAAGTAAGAATATCCACTGATAGCAATGCGTGAATCTGACAAAGTGCAATCGAGTAAGGAAGGTAAAGCCAGACTCAAACAAGCTTATAAGGATGCTGGACTGACTCAAGAGGAACTAGCAAAGAAAGCATATCTCTCTGTGGATACAGTTAAGCGCTTGCTTGGTACTAAAGATTGTCCAAATGGGGTTGAAAGATGGGCAGTAACAAATATTGCAAAAGAGTTAAATATTGAACCAACTGATATAGTCGATCCAAAAGACTGGTATCCTCAACAACAGTTACCACAAGAGTTTGAACGACTTATTCTAGAAAAAACGCAGTTATTTTGTGGTCGTCAATTTGTCTTTGATGCTATACAAGAATTCATCAATAATAACCCCAACGGCTACTTTACTATTATTGGTGATGCAGGGATGGGGAAAAGTGCCATTGCTGCTAAATATGTATTAGATAATCCAGAAGCTATTTGCTTTTTTAATATTCGTGCAGAAGGAATGAATCGTCCAGAATTATTCCTCAATAAAATCCGCCAACAATTGATGAATCGTTACCATCTGCAAGATGTAGAGGATTCAGGTTTATCAACTTTGTTGATGAAAGTTACAGACAAATTATCTGCTGATGAACGTTTGGTAATTGTTATTGATGCATTAGATGAAGTTGACCAAGAAGCATCTGGAAATCTTTTATATTTACCGACTAATTTGCCCGATGGAGTTTATTTGATTCTCACCAGAAGACCTTATAATCAAAATGAAAAAAGATTGAATTTCTCACCCAGTACAGCAACCCAAGAATTAGATTTAAGGGAAAAAGAACAAGAAAGTAATCGAGACGTGAAGGAGTATATTCGAGAATTCCTGAATGATGGTGAATATAAACAGGGTTTAAGTAAGTGGATTGAAAAACAAAGTCATATCTCTAGTAATGATTTTGTGGAATCAATAGCTGTAAAAAGCGAAAATAATTTTATGTATTTGCGGTGTGTTTTGCCAGCAATAGCGGATGGTTTTTATAACGATAAACCTTTGGATGAATTACCTGTAGGTTTACAAGGATATTATGAAAATCATTGGCAACTTATGGGGATGACAACTAAGCCTTTACCAAGGAATAAAATCAAAATTGTTTATGTAATGTGTGCTTTACGTAGCGCTGCTTCTCGTGAAGTGATAGCTAAATATTCTAAGCAGAATGAGTTGACTGTGCAGGAAATTTTTGATGGTTGGGCACAATTTTTACAGAAACAAGAAAGCTATCAACCACCACGTTATAGGTTTTATCATGAAAGTTTTCGAGAGTTTTTAAATCGTCGGGATATTGTCCAAGCTGCGGGGGTGAGTTTACCAGATATTAGTGCTGAAGTTGCTGATAATATGACAGAAGGACTTCAGTTATGAGTAATCTTCGCGCTTGGTTACAGGAAAAGTCACCAGAAGAAAGAGAACATTTTTTAGAAGAAATTCCCCGTTTATGGTTAGAAGGTGGTCAACTAAAAAAATTATACAGTCTCTTGAGTAATTATGACTTTATCGATGCAAAGATTAATCATCCTCTATTTGATGTAAAAACACTCATTGAAGATTATGAATTAATAGAGAATTCCGAATTGTCAAATTATAGAGAATACAATGCCGAAACCTTGAAATATTTACAATTAATCAAAGAAGCATTGATATTGTCTGCACATGTTTTAAGCCTGGATAAACAGCAATTACCAGGACAATTAACAGGACGTTTATTACCCTTTAAAAAACAAACAACAATTCAAAAATTACTACAACAAATATCCCAAACTGAAATTACCTGGTTGACTCCTCTCACACCTAGCTTAACTCCTCCCAATGAAGCTTTAATAAACATCTTAAATGGTCATAATGGTTCTATCTGGTCTGTTGACGTTACCCCTGATGGAAATAAAGTAATTTCAGGTTCGCAAGATGGAACTATTAAAATATGGGATATAAAATCAGGATATTTAAGATGTACTATACCTGCTCATAATGACTCTGTAAATACAGTAGCAATTAGCCATGATGGATTATACATATTTTCTGGTTCCCATGATAAAACTATTAAAGTTTGGGACTTAAAAACAGGGAAATTAGTAAATACTCTAACTGGTCATTATAGCGCAGTTAATGCAATTACACTAACTCATGATGGTTCAAAAATAATTTCTGCATCATCTGACACTTCTATTAAAGTTTGGAATGTAGAAAATTATGAGGTATTGCATACATTTTTGGGTCATACTGCTTCTGTACAGGCAATTACAACCATTAGTCAAAATAATCAACATTTTGTAATCTCAGGTTCATATAATAATATCCTTAAAGTTTGGAATCTAAAAACAGGAAAAGAAGAACTTACTCTCAATGAAAGTGACATAATATGGTCTATTTTAGCTATTCCTGATAAAAAACTGTTAATTTGTGGTTTACAAGATGGAACTTTTACAATTTGGAATTTTGAGACTTGGAAGAAAGAATATATATTTCAAGGTCACAGTAATTCAGTACGTGATATATGTGTTACTTCAGATGGAAAACGAATAATTTCTGTTTCAGAGGATAAAACTCTTAAAATTTGGAAAGTAGGGACTTGGGAAAATGAAGCTATTATTAATGCTCATACAGGTTCGATTCTTACAGTCACAGTAACTTCTGACGGTAAAAATATAATTTCTGGTTCAGGAAGTACTATTATTTCTTTTCTTTCTAATGACTACAGTATCAAAGTCTGGAACCTGGAAAGATGTATTTATAAGCTTTCTTTTGCTACTGAATATTATACAAAAACTGGTCATAAAGATTCAGTAGAAGTAGTTGCATTTACTCCTGATGAAGAATATCTAATTTCTGCTGCAAAGGATGGTAATTTTATATTCTGGAAAATGGGAACTTGGATAAATGAAGCTAGTTTCACTGGTAAAAGTCAATCAGCGCTTAGTTTGGGTGATTATGTTAATTACAAAGTTTTTCAACTTCAAGCTAGCGATGTAGAATGTACTTTCCATAGCATTATTAATACTTTGCCTTTTCTTATTGCTACTACTTCTGATGGGATGCTTCAAATTTGGTCTTCAGGGGATGAAACTATTAAGGTATGGGATGCTTGGGCAAAAAAATTTATTGCTAGTTTTACTGGAGAAAGTTCAATCAAATGCTGTGCTATTGCCCCAGATGGATTAACAATAGTAGCAGGTGAGAAATCTGGAAATGTACATTTCCTCCGCTTGCAAGGTATTGAGGTACAGTCATGAATACCCCACCTCAATTACATTCGCAATTCCAAAAAATAATATTAGAAAAAAGCCAAAATTTTACCAACTGCGAACCTATCTTCACCACCATCAACAACTTTCTCCGCAAATACAACCGGGGTTATTTCACTATTGTTGGTTCCCCCAGTAGCGGTAAAAGTGCCATCCTCGCTAAATATGTGATGGATAATCCCGATGTTATTTACTATAATGCCCAGATAGAAGGTCAAAATACTGCTGAAGAATTTCTCAAATATATTTGTACCCAATTAATAAACAGAATTGAGAATGGGAAATCAGGAGTCGGGGAAATTCCGGAAAACGCTACAGAAGGAAGTTGGTTTCTCTCCTTATTGCTGCAAAAAATCAGCGAAAATCTCAAACCCAAACAACCCCTAATAATTGCTATTGATGCTTTAGACGCAATCAACCCCAACAGCCAACCACCAGCTACAAACTTATTTTATCTTCCCAGATATCTGCCTGATGGGGTCTATTTTATTCTCACCCGTCGTCCCTTCAAAAGAGAACAATCGGGTTTATTAATAGAAGCACCATCGCAAATTCTTGATTTATCAGAATATGTTTTTAAAAACTGGGACAATGAACAAACATTCACCCAACATTGGCAGAAAATGCAAGGTGAGGGTTTATCTGATGTTGCGTTGTCAGTGCTGCGTGTGCTGACTTCTGGGGAAAAGGAAGAAGTGACACTCAGTGAAATTACGCAAAAAACGAATGCAGATGTATTCGATATTCAGGAAGTTCTGGATAATTGGTTTGAGTTTCTACAGCAACAGCGCATCGGTAAGGAAACCCGTTACAGTTTATATCATCCCCACTTCCGGGATTGGCTAGGAAAGCAAATTGGTAAGTAAGTGGGTTAAATTAAATATAAAACCTCACCCCGTCCTCCAAACACCCCTCTCCTTGCTAAGAGTGTGTTTATAAATAAAAGCTAAAAACCAAAGAAACCGGGTTTCTATGAGTCGGTAACCGATAATCAGAGTATATAAACCAAAAGAAACCCGGTTTCTCGACCCTCAC
>JAAUYH010001706.1_pt1 | contig 31598 bp, 27 predicted proteins | sample 7278061 | NCBI WGS metagenome assembly JAAUYH01 (sample SAMN14350203, study PRJNA611818) | marine sediment metagenome | isolation source: surface marine sediment (0.6m) | place: French Polynesia: Moorea | collected 2018-08 | reverse complement strand
GCAGCACGCCGTGGAACGGCTCTATGCGCTCACTCACAAGCGCGAGCCGATCATCTCGACCGAAGTCGGCCAGCACCAGATGTGGGCCGCGCAGTATTTCGGTTTCGACAAACCCAACAAGTGGCTCACTTCCGGAGGTCTGGGCACAATGGGGTACGGTATGCCCGCCGCCATCGGTGCGCAGCTCGGCGATCCCGATGCCCTGGTGATCGACATCGCGGGCGAAGCCTCGATCCAGATGAACATCCAGGAACTCGGCACGGCCTCGCAATACCGCCTTCCGATCAAGGTGTTCATCCTCAACAACGAATATATGGGCATGGTCCGGCAGTGGCAGGAACTGACCTATGAGAGCCGTTATTCGAACTCCTATTCGGACAGCCTGCCCGATTTCGTGAAACTCGCCGAAGCCTATGGCTGGAAGGGGATTCGAATCCACGATGAGAGTGAACTTGAGGGGGGCATAGTGCAGATGCTCGACCATGATGGCCCGGTGATGGTCGATTGCCTCGTCGCACAGGACGCCAATTGCCTGCCAATGATCCCGTCGGGCGCAGCACACACGGAAATGTTGCTCTATGGCGACCGAGTCGACGGTACGATGGACGACGAAGCGAAGGCGCTGGTCTGATGAAAATCAAAAGCGCCGAAGCCGAGCGCCACGTCCTGACCGTCACTGTCGACAACGAACCGGGGATCCTCGCCAAGATCACCGGGCTTTTCACTGCGCGCGGATACAACATCGACAGCCTGACTGTGGCCGACATTTCGGACGACCACGCGGTCAGCCGCATCACGATCGTCACCAACGGCCCGCCCGAAGTGATCGACCAGATCGAAGCGCAGCTCGATCGGCTCGTGCCGGTCCACAAAGTCGTCGACCTCACTCAGGCCGGCCCGCATGTCGAGCGCGAACTGGCGCTGATCAAGGTGGCAGGCAAAGGCGACGCGCGGGTTGAAGCCTTGCGGATAGCCGAAGTCTTCCGCGCCAATGTGGTCGACACGACCACCGAAAGCTTCGTATTCGAACTCACCGGAACGCCGGACAAGATCGACAGCTTCATCGCCCTCATGCGCGACCTTGGCCTTGTCAGCGTTGGCCGGTCGGGCGTGGTCGGAATGATGCGCGGGGCCGAGGGAGCCTGATTTCTATTCATCGCCCCGGACTTGATCGGGGGCTTCACACGGACAAGGAACCGGTCCCGGCCGAATCCGGGACCACGAGCGAGGGAAGATAATGAAAGTCTACTACGATGCGGACGCCGATCTGGGCCTGATCAAGAGCAAGAAGATCGCCGTGCTCGGCTACGGTTCACAGGGCCATGCGCATGCGCAGAACCTGCGCGACAGCGGTGTTGCAGAGGTTGCGATTGCGCTGCGCGAAGGTTCTTCGAGCGCCAAGAAGGCGGAAGAAGCCGGCTTCAAGGTCATGTCGAACTCCGACGCGGCGGCCTGGGCCGATATCCTGATGATCCTAGCGCCCGACGAGCATCAGGCCGCAATCTGGGAGAACGATCTGGCCGGCCATATGAAGCCGGGCAGCGCCCTCGCCTTCGCGCACGGATTGAACATCCACTTCGGCCTGATCGAGCCCCCGGCCGAGATCGACGTCATCATGATCGCCCCCAAGGGACCCGGCCACACCGTGCGCAGTGAATACCAGCGCGGCGGCGGCGTGCCGTGCCTCATCGCGGTGCACCAGGACGCCAGCGGCAGCGCGCACGAAGTCGCCCTCGCCTATGCCAGCGGCGTAGGCGGCGGTCGTTCGGGGATTATCGAAACCAATTTCAAGGAAGAGTGCGAGACCGACCTGTTCGGCGAGCAGGCGGTGCTGTGCGGCGGTATCACACACCTCATCCAGGCCGGGTTCGAGACGCTGACAGAGGCCGGATACGCGCCAGAAATGGCCTACTTCGAATGCCTCCACGAAACCAAGCTGATCGTCGACCTGCTGTATGAAGGCGGCATCGCGAATATGCGCTACTCGATCAGCAACACGGCCGAATATGGCGACATCAAGACCGGTCCGCGCATCATCACCGACGAGACGAAAGCCGAGATGAAGCGCGTTCTCGCCGATATCCAGTCGGGTCGCTTTGTGAAGGATTTCGTGCTCGACAATCGCGCCGGCCAACCCGAGCTCAAGGCCTCGCGCAAGGCCGCTGCCGCGCATCCGATCGAAAAGACGGGCGCCGAATTGCGCGCGATGATGCCCTGGATCGGTGCCAACAAGCTGGTCGACAAGTCGAAGAACTAGGTTCAGTATCGGCGGGCACTCAGGAGCGAGGAGCCCGCCAACATGGCCGACCACCCGATCTTCAAAATGGCCTTCTCGAAGATATACCCGATGTATGTCCAGAAGGCGGAAAAGAAGGGCAGGACCAAGGCCGAAGTCGACGAAGTCCTGCGCTGGGTCACCGGGTATTCGCAGGAACAACTGGACAGCCAGCTTGAGCGCGAGGTCGATTGTCGCGGGTTTATCGAAGAAGCCAAGCTCAATCCCGATCGCGAATTGATCAAGGGCGTTGTCTGCGGCGTCCGGGTGGAGAATGTCGAAGAGCCGCTAATGCGCGAGCTGCGATATATGGACAAGGTGGTCGACGAACTCGCCAAGGGGAAGAAGATGGAGAACATCCTGCGCAGCTAGGCCGAGCGCGAGATGCTCCGCTCTAAGGTTCTGTAAACCCTCCGGATGTTCTAAGCCGCATCATGATCGACTATCGCTCCAACGGATTCGTGCTGATCGTGTGCGCCATATTGTGGGTCGTGCTCGGCGCGCGTTTCCTGATCAATTCGGCGACGACGGAACGCGAATACGTGCCGCCAAAGGCGTCGCAGCAAGCGATCGAGAGTTTCGTCCGGTCGCAGCTCGACTCGCTGCAGGCGCGTTCCTTTGCCGAAGGCATCGAACTGTGCGGTTTCGTATTCGAAGACGAGAACGGTAATCTGGACACGACCGAAGTCTATGTCGGCGAAACCGCAAGCTGCAGCTACGACTATCGCTGGCCGCTCGATGTCCGGCCCGTCGCAGGCTATCACACCCATGGCGGTTACAATCCGCAATACGACGACGAGGCCCCGTCGATCTTCGACATGGAACAGGATATCGAATTCCGGATCGACGGCTATGTCTCGACGCCCGGCGGTCGGTTCTGGCGCGTCGACTGGCAGAACGAACGCGCGATCCAGATTTGCGGGGAAGGATGCCTCGCACAGGATCCCAAGTACCGCCCATGCCCTGCGGACAGACCGGTTATGCAATATTCACTGGCAGAGCTGAGAACCAGGATCACCGTCGCCGAGGCCAATTGCTAAGCTGCCAATTCTCGCTTGGCGCAGGCCAAAAACTGCCATTCCCAAACCCGAAAGCCGCCCGCGGATAGTCCGCGGACGGCTTCTTCGAGCCCTCCATTGCAACCCTTGGGGCTCAGGCAATCTGCAGCGACAAGGGTTCGCTTCAGACAGCCCAAAGAAAAAAGGTGTGGCCGAAGCGACTAGGAGGACAGTCGCCCCGACCACACCTAAGCAGCGCGCCGTCAGGCTTTCGGCGCGCAAGCTCCAGCTTCGCAACCGGCTGCGGCGCAAGCGCTCGCATCGCAGGCAGCGGCACAGGCGTTCGCCGCGCAGGCACTGGCGGCACAAGCGGAGGCGACGCAGGCGCTCGCGGCGCATGCACTGGCACCGCAGGCGGCGGTACAAGCGGCACCGGCACACGCGCTGGCGGCACAGGCATTCGCCGCGCAAGCACTGGCGGCACAGGCGTTTGCGGCGCAGGCTGCGCTCGCACAGCCGGCGGACGCGCAGCCGGCCGCCGCACAGGCCGTCGGCCCACATTGGGCGGCTGCAGGTGCGATCGGCGCGGTCGATGCGACCGCGAGGCCGCCTGCGACCATCAGCATTTTTGCGAGATTTTGTGGCTTCGACATTTGAAAGTTCCTTTCGGCATCCATCCGTTTTTCTGAGTAAGGCGGCGCCCCGGCACGGGTGTTCAGGGGGTCAGGGGAAGTGCCGGAGCGCCTAACTGGTTGAAGATCAGTCGCCGAAGCGCTTGCCATCGGGGATCTTGGTCCAGGCTGGGTCGGACTTAGCAATGAAGCCTTCGACGTCGCCGAGCCATGTCTTCTGAACGTTATTGTTGAAGTTCAGATAGAGCTTGCCGTTGTGGATCTTGTAGAGAGTGGGATCACCGGGTGCGAGCGCACCGCGGCTCATGGCCCAGGCACAGTGGCCGCCATATTGCGGGGCATAGGCTTCCGGATTGGCCTTGAATTTGTCGGCGTTGGACTGGCTGGCAAAGTGGAACTCGGCACCATTGTGCTTCACCATGAATCTTGCGCTGCCTTTGACGGGGACGCCGTCGCCCTGGAAGTAGCTTACCGTGTCGTAGCCGCTGACAGCGATGTTGCTGCCTTCCACGCCAACGAAGACTCCGCCATCGGCTTGCACCGGTGCGGTGATTGCGATCGGCGCTGCAACGGCTGCGGCGGCGATCATGAGGTATTTGAGGTTCATCGGGGTTCTCCTGAAAACTGCGTTGTGCGGCGGCCATTCGATCGGCTTTCAGGCGGGGGTTCGTCAGGGGGATTGCCAGCAGGGGAGACTGGCTTGGGTTTCCCGAGAGCCGCTGAATGGCCGCGCACATCACGGGGTTCGCGGCGATTGCGAAAATGGTTTCAACACTTGCAAAAAAATTTGCATTTTGCCTCTGGAACGCGCGCACCCTCGAACTCTCGACAGGCTTGACGCAATCGGCCACAGCCGAATTCGCGATGCGCCTTTCAGACTGCCACAACATCGAGGACTTCCGGTCACTGGCGAAGGCGCGCCTGCCCTTCCCCGTTTTCGACTATATTGACGGAGCAGCGGACGACGAGCTGACCAAGGCACGCAACACCGCAGCCTATGATACGGTCGATCTCGTCCCCGATGTGCTTGCAGGCGTCGAAAAGCTCGACACCCGTTGCACGATACTGGGCCGCGAAAGCGCCCTGCCCCTGATGCTGTCCCCGACGGCGGTGCAACGCGCCTTTCACTGGCAGGGCGAGACGGCGGTCGCCAAGGCGGCAGAGAAGTTTGGCCTATGGTTCGGGATTTCGAGCCTCGCGACCCGCTCGATCGAGGAGATCGCCGCGCTAACCGACGGTCCGAAACTGTTCCAGCTCTACGTGCACAAGGACAAGGGCCTGAACACACATATGATCGAGCGCTGCCAGGCTGCACAGTTCGACGCACTCGCGCTGACCGTAGACACGATCGTTTCCGGCAAGCGCGAACGCTGCTTGCGAAGTGGCTTTACCACCCCGCCCCGCTTCACTCCGGCGAGCGTGTGGAGCTACGCCACCCGCCCGCGCTGGACTCTCGACTACCTGCTGCGCGAGGAATTCCGCCTGCCCAATCTCGATACGCATGTAAGCGAAGGATCGAGCAAGCCCGTCAGCATTGCCGAATACTTCAATACCATGCTCGACACTTCGATGGATTGGTCGACCGCGGCAGCGATCCGCGAGCAATGGGGCGGAACCTTCGTGCTCAAGGGCGTCATGAGCGCTGCCGATGCCCGGCATGCAGTCGAGATCGGCGCGGATGCGATCATGCTTTCGAACCACGGAGGGCGGCAGCTCGATGGTTCGCGCAGTCCTTTCGACCAACTGCCGGAGATCGTCGAAGCGGTTGGCGGGGAGATCGAGATTATCTGCGACGGCGGTGTGCGGCGAGGCACGCATGTGCTGAAGGCCCTGTGCAGCGGCGCGACCGTGGCTTCCGGCGGTCGATTGTATCTCTACGCGCTGGCTGCGGCGGGCCAGGAAGGGGTCGAGCGGGCGCTGGGTATCCTGAAGGATGAAATCGAACGCGGCATGCGGTTGATGGGCGTCAGGCGGATCGATCAACTCACCAGCGATCGCCTGCGACATCGTTGACTGTCATAATCCTGCAAAGCAAGTGTCGCCTTAGCGCGATCCAGAATATGCGCCGAACGGGGAACCCATGACCAAACTTTCTGCGACACTCGCCGTGGCATCCTTGCTCGTGCTGAGCGCCTGTGGAGGCCCTAGCGATCAGCCTTCCAGCAATTCCGCCGAGGATTTCGCAGCACGGATCAACGGTGGCAAAGCCCAGGCGACTCCCGGCACCGTTCAGCCGACCGTCGCTGAACCCAAACCCGGTGCCGCACCCGGACCCTACACACCCGGTACGCACACCGATCCGACTGTCGCTTGCGGCGCCAATGTGATGGGCCCATATCTTGGCAGGCAAGCCGACGAAGCGACGCGCAGCGAAATCGTTGGCGTGATCGCTGGAACCAACGAAGTGCGCTTCGTCATGCCGGGGGGAGAATACATCGAACCCAATCCGCGTAGCCCTCGCCTCAACCTGATGCTCGATGCGACGGGAGTAATCCGCGACGCGCGTTGCGGATAAACAAAACCCCCGCCGCCGACCCTCTCACGGAGCCATGCGACGGGGGCTGCTTTAGCCTGAAAATTCGTCAGCTTACTGCTGTTTGTAGTGCTCTTCCGGCGAGTGGTTGGGATAGTTCACATCGCCCTTGGCGATAAAGCCGGGAATATCCTTTTCCCAACGGCCCTGAACGTCTTCGTTGAAGTTCAGATAGAGCTTGCCGTCGACAATCTCGTACACGTTGGGATCGCCCGGAGCGAGCCGGTCGTTGGCGCCGATCGCCCATGCGCAATAGCCACCATAGGCCGGAGCGTATCTTGCCGGGTCTTCGATGAAGGCATCGGCATTGTCCTGGCTGGCGAAGCGATAGTCGAAACCGTTATAGCGGACGGTGAATTCTTCGGCGCCTTCGACGGGGACGCCATCACCGACGAAATAGCTCACCACGTCGAATCCGCGAACGGCCAGGGTTTCGCCGAGCTCCTGAGTGTAGATCGGACCAGTCGCTTCGCCACCGAGATCGCGATAGAGGGCGACTTCGGTTGCAGCTTCGTTTGCCACGTCGGTGGCGACAGCGGCTTCGCTTTCGGCGGCGTTGTCGGCCGGGGTGCCGCACGCGGCGACAGTGGCCATGAGGGCAATTGCAAACAGGGACTTCTTCATAATTTCCTCCTAAAAGAACTTTGTTGCGGGGCAACGCTGGTGGTTTCGCGGCACTTGATGAGAAGGTTACACTTTTTCTGATGCACCATGGTTCGCTTCGCCGGATAGGTGCTGCTCCCCGTCTTGCCATCCGGCAGAAATTGGGCAATGCACACAGGTATGACTGAACGCTTCGGACTGCTGCTACGACTTACACGCCCTTGGGCGTGATCGGCGGCGTGCGAGTGGACGCGGCCTGACGCTCAAGGGACAAGCCGCCACCCGACTTCCCGATTATCCGCGACGAGCCTTCTTTCATGACCATGCTCACAGAGCCATCCCGCAAATACCGACCCTTTCCGCAAATCGACCTGCCCGACCGGCAGTGGCCTTCCAAGGTGATCGACACCCCTCCCCGTTGGCTGTCGACCGACCTGCGCGATGGCAACCAGTCGATCATCGATCCGATGGATGCGGTGAAGAAGAAGCGCTTCTTCGACCTGCTTGTCGACATCGGCGTGAAGGAAATCGAAGTCGGATTTCCCAGCGCCGGCGCGACCGAGTTCGACTTTATCTCCGGCCTGGTGCAATCGGGCGACATCCCCGACGACGTGACTGTCCAGGTGCTTACCCAGAGCCGTGAAGACCTGATCCGCACCAGCTTTGAAAGCCTCGATGGTGCACGTTCGGCGATCGTCCATCTTTACAACGCGGTCTCACCCGCCTGGCGCGACATCGTGTTTCGGATGTCCAAGGACGAAGTTCTCGAAATCGCTGTCGCCGGAGCGAAAGTGATGCGCGACGAAGCGGCCAAGCGTCCCGGCACCGAATGGCAATTCCAGTATTCGCCCGAGACTTTCTCGACCGCCGAAATCGACTTCAGCATCGAGGTTTGTGCCGCCGTGATGAAAGTGCTGGCACCCACCGCAGAACGGCCCATCATCCTCAACCTGCCCGCCACCGTCGAAGCGGCAACGCCCAATATCTACGCCGACCAGATCGAGTATTTTTGCCGCAACCTGCCAAACCGCGAAGCGGCGGTGATCTCGCTCCACACCCACAACGATCGCGGCACCGGCGTGGCGGCAGCCGAGCTTGGCTTGATGGCCGGGGCGGACCGGGTCGAAGGCTGCCTGTTCGGCAATGGCGAGCGCACCGGCAATTGCTGCCTCGTGACGGTCGCGCTCAACATGTACACGCAAGGGATAGACCCCGGCCTCGATTTCTCCGACATCGATCGGGTTATCGAGACGGTCGAATACTGCAACGACCTGCCCGTCCACCAGCGCCACCCTTACGGCGGCGAACTGGTCTTCACAGCGTTCTCAGGTTCGCACCAGGATGCCATCAAGAAGGGCTTCGAGGCCCGCAGCACCCAGAACGACGAAGACTGGCGCGTGCCCTACCTGCCGATCGACCCGGCCGATCTCGGACGCGACTACGAAGCGGTCATCCGCGTCAATTCGCAAAGCGGCAAAGGCGGCTTCGCCTGGGTGTTGGAGCAGGATCAGGGGCTCAAGCTGCCCAAGAAGATGCAGGCCGACTTCTCGAAATCGGTCCAGCGCCTCGCCGACGAGCTGGGTCGCGAGCTGAACGCCGCGGACATCTGGGACGAGTTCAAACGGACCTACCACGTGCAGACGCAGGACAAGCATTTCCAACTGGTCCGCTACGAGGAAAGCCGGGCCAGCGACGGCACGCGGCTGTTCGCCGGGAGCATTGCCGTTGCCGGTGAAGAACGAAGCGTCACCGGACGCGGCAATGGCCTGATTTCCAGCGTGGTCACCACGATCGAGGAGAATTTCGACGTCGAGCTCAAGGTCCGCGACTACACCGAGCATGCGCTGGGTTCGGGCCGCAACGCCCGCGCGGCCGCCTACCTCGAATGCGAAAGCAACGGCCGCATCATTTGGGGCTGCGGTATCGACGAAGACGTTGCAACGGCGAGCGTGAGAGCGGTTTTGAGCGCGGCCAACAGCGCTGGTACCCAGTGACCGAAGCTCTGCCCAATGCCGATCTGCCTGAAGAAGCACGCTCGGTGCTGCGGTTCTGGTTCGTCGACCTTATGCCGGAGAATTGGTTTTCCACTTCGGAACCGATCGACGAGACGATAGCCCAACGCTTCGCAGACCTGCATGGACGTGCTGCATCCGGGGATCTTGACGACTGGACGGGAACCCCGCGCGGGACACTGGCCCTGATAATCGTGCTCGATCAGTTCTCCCGCAACATTCACCGAACGAGTGGCAAAGCCTTTGCATGCGACGAGAAGGCGCAGTCGCTCGCCGTTTCGGCGATTAGGAAGGAGTTCGATGAAAGGCTGGGATTGGATGAACGCCAGTTTCTCTACATGCCGCTGATGCACGCCGAAGACCGAGACTTGCAGGCACTCGCTCTGGAGAAATACGAAGCACTGGCCAGATCGGCGCAGGAGATTGTGGGCTTTGCGCGCATGCACCACAGCATCATCGAAAGGTTCGGCCGCTTTCCATATCGCAACCCCCTGCTTGGCCGCGAATCCAGCGACGGCGAGCGCGCATTTATTGAAAAAGACGGCAATCCCTTCTCTTGATGCACCGCAAAGACGCGCGCACAATGATAGGGCATATTGACGCATCCTTGGGAGGGGAGACGTGTCTATGGCCACTCTGGATCAGGCCCCACCGGCAAAACCCCAGGTCGATACGAACCTGAGCCTCGCAGATTTGAAAGCGGCATTGTCTGCAGGATGGGGCGACTTTCGCAGCATTCCGCAATACGGGCTGTTCTTCGGCGGGATCTATGTGCTGACCGGTCTTGCACTCGGCTATCTGGCCTTGGTCGGCGGCTACACCAGCCTGCTGATCCCCGCGACGGCCGGCTTCCCACTTGTTGCCCCCTTCGTTGCTGTCGGCCTCTACGAGGCCAGCCGTCGGCGCGAAGCCGGGCAGCCGCTAAGCTGGCGCAATGTGCTAGGCGCGCTCAAAGGACATGGCGACGACCAGATCCTCAGCATGGGGGTGATCGTGTTCGTCGCGTTCGGCTTCTGGATGATCGTCGCGCATGCGGTCGTGGCCATTTTCATGAACGAAGCGGGTGCCGGATCGGAGTCGCTTGCCTTCCTTACCACTCAGACGGGGCTAACCATGCTCGGCGTCGGCAGCGCGATTGGGGCGGTGATGGCATTCGCATTCTACGCGATGACAGTGATCAGCCTGCCATTACTGGTCGATCGCAAGGTCAGCTTCCTCACCGCCATCATCGCCAGTTTCGCAGTCGTGCGCGAAAACCTGTTCGTGATGCTGGTGTGGGCCTTTGCGATCGCCGCTTTGCTGTTCATCGCCATGATCCCGGCGTTTCTGGGATTGCTGGTCGCGCTACCGGTGCTTGGCCACGCAACATGGCATCTCTATCGGCGAGCGATAAGTTAAGGCACGCTCTATTCACGGTGGACTCCAAGAGAATTTGGACTAACTACAGTGAAGTAGACCGCAATTCCGAGTGGTTTACTGGGGCTATAACATCATCACAACAAGTTTGGGGACTTGATCGTGACCAATAGTGTGCCAACTCGGCCAACAGATTCGGCCGCAGACGCATCCGCGGATCCGCCCGTTCCCGTGCAGGACGAACAGGCCATCACCCAACTGGACCAACCGGGTGCCACCGGCGCGGACGAACCGGCCGGTGAGCTTGCGGTTTCAACCGGCGATGCAATCATACCATTGACCGATTTCCTTGCGCTCGGTTTCGGACAACTTGGTATTGTGATCGCGCTGTTCGGCGCGCTTCTGACCGTTATCGTTATCTTCTTTGCCTTGAAGACCAAGGAAGCCGCGGTCGCCGAAGTCAAAGGCGAAATGGCCGATATTCGTGCGGAGAATGTAAAGCTCAAGTCGGATGCGGCAACGGCCGTCAACGAGGCAAAGGAAAAGCTGATCGAAGCGCGCACCGATATGCTCGGCTTGAAAGACAGCATCAAAGATCAGGTGAATTCCGAGCTGAAATCTACGCGCGAAGAGGTCAAGAACCTGGAATATCTGCTCAAGGACCAGATGCTTGCAACACAAAAGGAGAAGATCGAACTTCAGCAGGAATTGATCGATTTGAGGGACAATCTCAAACAGACGGTCGACGAGGCTGTGGCGAAGGCCAAGGAATTCGACAGCACTCTTGCCAAGATGAAATCCGGTGAGTGGATCGAAGACATGGTGGAGCTGTTGGCGGCCAAACCCGAGCTTTCCCGGGAAGCAAAGGTGAACCTGTCACTGCGATCTTCCGCGGTCGTCGAAGAAAAGCATGTGGCGCAATACACGCGGAGCGATTTTCTGACCGTCATCGCCCACCACCTTGCGGAACGGAACTGGGATACGGTCGATGAACTGACCGACTACATGAAGGAGAGTGGCGCGAACGACGAGATAAGGGCGCTGGGATTCTTCTATTCCGGAAAGAACCACTTCGCCTCGCAACGCGAGCGTTCGGAAGGGAAAATGGACTACCGGCAGTTGGCGGAAGCCGATTATCTCGCTGCCATCGAGAAATTCTCGGGCTCTTCGAATCAGGAAGTGCGGCTGACGGTCGCCAAATGTCGCAACAACCTGATCGTGGTGTATCTGCGCAAGGACGGCTATGAAAAGGCCATAGAGTTGGCAGAAGAAGCCCTTAAGCATCTCGACGGCCTGAAGCCGGATGATGTCCATCGGCTGAAAGCGAAAATCCTGATCAATCATGCGAACGCTCTTTCGCATCTGGACAAGAATGAAGAGGCCATCGAGGCGTACCAGATGGTCATCCGCAATCTGCTTCACGCACCCGACTTCCCGGGTAAGGAAGACAGGATCGGTCTCGCCTATTACAACATGGCTTGTGCTTGGGCGTTGCTGAAAGATGTAGAAGCGTCAATCGAGTGCCTTAAGAAAGGGCATTCGCATTCGGATACGGCGCTAAGCGATCTTCCGACGGACGAAGACTTTGACGGAATTCGGCAGGAGAAGAGTTTCACCGAGTTCTTAGACGACTACGGATTCCGCCCTTCGGATCGTGGGTTCGATTTTGGCGGCGAAACCTAGCCGGTCCAGCCCGCAGCCAGTCACAAGTCCCAACGTTCCAACCATCCGATCCCGGGTTTTCCTACCGACAATCATCTGGTCTAGAATCGCGAAATGATGCGAAGTGAAGATAGGATTCATCCGACTGCAGGGGCTTGCTGTCAAGGCAAGGGAATTTGCTTCTGGACCGTGTAACATGCGGTCCATGTCTCGACTAAGGTGCTGGAATCGCCCATTGTCGGAAAAAGCGACCAAACGCGAGTGTGCCAGATGACCGAAGCCATCCTCGAACCCGATCTGCCGATCATCGACCCGCACCACCACCTGTGGGACCTGCGGCCCATGCTGCCGATGTTCCCCGAACCGCGACACCACTTCATCGCCGCGCTGGTCGACAACGCATACTACACCTTCGATCAGTTGCACGCGCATCTCACCGGCGGACACAACATCGTCGGAACCGTCTTCATGGAATGCGGGGCGTTCTACAACGGCGCCCATGGCGAAGCGAAAAAGGTCGTCGGCGAAGTCGAATACGTGAATGGCGTAGCGGCGCAATCGGCCAGCGGCATCTATGGCGACCTGCGGGCGTGCGCCGGGATTGTGGGACATGCGGACCTGATGCTGGGCAGTGCCGCGGGCGAAGTGCTCGATGCCTTGCAGGCGGCGTCGCCGCGCTTCCGTGGGATTCGTCACCAGGGAGCCTGGGATGCCGATCCGGAGGTGCTCGGCCCACCCTTCCACGCGCCCGAAGGCCTCTATCGCGACGCGACCTTCCGCGAAGGCATTGGCGAGGTAGGGAAGCGTGGACTAAGCTTCGATGCCTGGGTTCTCGAACCGCAGCTGCCCGACGTGATCGACCTCGCCCGTGCCTTCCCCGATCAGCCGATCTGCCTCGACCATTGCGGCACGCCGCTCGGCGTCGCGAGCTATCGCGGAAAGCTGCACGAGCGCTTCGACATATGGCGGCACAACATCAAGGAACTCGCGCTATGTGAGAATGTGGTGGTCAAGCTGGGCGGGCTGGCAATGGCGTTCTGCGGCCTCCCGGACGAAGGCCCGGCTGCGGGATCCACCTCGGAGCATCTGGCCGGATTGTGGCGACCCTACATCGAGACCTGCATCGAGGCCTTCGGACCAAACCGCGCGATGTTCGAGAGCAATTATCCGGTCGATTACTGGGGGGCGGACTACCAGGTGTTGTGGAACGCCTTCAAGCATTTGACAGTGGGTGCAAGCGCGGATGAAAAGGCTTCTCTGTATGCCGGGAACGCGGCGCGGTTCTATCGCATTGAAGAGTTGCTTGCCTGACTGGAAACCAGTCTCTAGCAGCAACTGAAATTCTGCAATCCAGACGGAGACATCCATGCCGCTTCCCGCCCCGTTCGACCGCCTGCGCCTGCCGCTGATCGGATCGCCGCTGTTTATCGTCTCCGGCCCCGAGCTGGTGATCGCACAATGCAAGGCGGGAATCATCGGCAGTTTTCCGGCATTGAACGCCCGTCCGCAGCCGCTGCTCGACGAGTGGCTCCACCAGATCACGGAAGAACTGGCCAAGCACAACCGCGAGAACCCGGATCGCCCGGCCGCGCCGTTTGCAGTCAACCAGATCATCCACAAAACCAATGACCGCGTCGAAGCCGACATGGCGACTTGCGAGAAATGGCAGGTGCCGATGATCATCACGTCACTGGGTGCGCGCGAGGAAGTGTACCAGGCGGTGCGGAACTGGGGCGGGATTACACTGCACGACGTCATCAACAACCGCTTCGCACAAAAAGCGATCCAGAAAGGTGCCGACGGGCTGATCCCGGTCGCTGCAGGGGCTGGCGGACACGCGGGTGCACTCTCCCCCTTCGCGCTGATGCAGGAAATCCGCGAGTGGTTCGATGGACTGGTCGCGCTGTCCGGCTCGATCGCCCACGGTGCTTCGATCCTCGCTGCGCAAAGCTTGCGCGCCGACTTTGCCTATTCCGGCAGCGCCTTCATCGCCACCGAAGAAGCCAACGCCGATCAGGGATACAAGCAGGGCATTGTCGAAGGCGATGCGAGCGGGATCGTCTACACCAACCTGTTCACCGGCGTGCACGGCAACTACCTTCGATCATCGATCGAGAAAGCGGGACTCGACCCAGAAAACCTGCCCGAAAGCGATCCGTCGAAGATGAATTTCGGCAGCGGCGGCAATACGAAGGCGAAGGCCTGGAAGGATATTTGGGGATCTGGTCAGGGCGTCGGCGCGGTCAAGTCGGTCGGATCTGTCGAAGACCTCGTCGCGCGGATGGAACGCGAATATCACGAAGCCAAGGCGCAATTGCTCGACAACTCGAACTACACCGCTTGGGAAACGCTTGCGGAGGCAGCCGAGTAGCGGCTCAGGTTGCCTTCCAAAGCGCTTCGGCCATGGCGTCGAGCTCGGAGAAGTCGAAGCCGGTGCCGAGCGGATCCTTGCGGTTCAGGATCATCCTGCGACGCTGGTGAAGGAGGCGTCGGCGAAGCGCCGTCTGCAGCAGCTTCAATCGCATCAACGCTTCGGCGTGCGCGGCGGAAGCGTTGCTCCGGCGCGCCTCCTGCCATCGTTCCTCGACCTTGCCGACCCGCTCGATCACAAGCTCGTTGTAGTGTCGGTGCGGCCCGCGATGAAGCGGCATCCCGGTGCGAAGTGTCGCATCCGCCGTGGCCGGGAGCAGCAGGCCGTTAGCGCGAAAATCGTCGAACCCCACCGGCTCTCGCCCGATCTGCGCAAACAGGCTGCCAAAGCACCGACGACCGAGCAGCTGTCGCGGCAACAGGTGATGTCTTTGCAGCCCCGGATCGTAGTCCGGTTCGCCACGCCGGTTGACCTTGCGAAAGGGGATTGCGGCACGGCGATGGGCCGACGCCATCGCAGCGCCAATACATATACCTCCCGGATGGCCGCCCAACCGAGACATGGGCTATTCGCGCCAAACCCTGATGAACTTGCGATTGCGCGACGGACGCATCACCAATCTGGTGCCGTCGGGGGCTACAATACGCTCGCTCTCATCAAGACCGCCAACGATGATGAGCTGGTTGACTATCCGCACGGCCAGGCGGGTTGCATTCACCTTGTCGACCGAAAGGGGGGGCTCGATCCGAAGCTCCTGGCCGATCCAGAATTCTAGACCCACGCTCTGCAAGGCGCCGTCGATCGCTTCGCGAAACGCTGTGAGACCCAAGGCGGGGAATGCTCCACCTTCCAACCAGGCGGTCGATATGGATTCGAAATATCGCCTACCGATCGCGCTTTTGGACGGGGGCCAGACTATGGCGACTAGATCGTCAAAATGGTGTGTCAGGTCGCGCGCCAATGCAATCAGGCCTTTCACGATCGGCAAGCTCGATTCTGCTCCCGCCAGATGCTGCCCCGGCTCCAGTAGCATCGCTTCAAGACGGAATGCACCTGGTGGCCGATCCAAGTCAAACCGGTGTTCGGCATCGGGAAAATCGCAAGCCGCACCGGGCGCGATCCCGCGCAAATCGAAACTCAGGCCGTCGATCAACAGTTCGATCCAAGCTTCATTATCCGAGGTCGGTTCGATCTCAGCCGCCGATGGGCTTGGGTCCTGATCGGAATTCACCAATTGCAGCGGCGCATCATCCGAAGGGTCGTGCGCGATGGACACTGAGCGCTGATGATCGACAAATTCCCTAATGGCAGCGCGTGTTGGCCGCTTGCCAGTCGCAAACAGGAGATGCAGTCCTCTGGCGTCGGCATGCTGCGATTGATCGATGTTCAACGACCCCTCTTAACCCCGCGGTTCTTGCCTGCAACCCACAGGTCCGAACCTTGACGTCATTTGTACCCAGCGTCGAGTCCCCATTTTGCCGGTTTGCCCTTAAACTTTCGGTAAGGGCTAGAAAACGCCCAGCTTCAGTCCTTCGGCCAAAGAACACCCTATTTCCCGACATGCTTTCAAAGCCTTATCCGGCACCTCTTTCTCAGCCAGAATCGCCTCGGGCGTTTGCGCTTGGAAGTTGACGATCAATGGATCCGCAACCCGTTTCAGTCGCCAACCGGTGGCGATCCGATCCAGCTGACGCTGCGCCCCCTCTCCGTCCGAGCCTGCAGCGATGATCGATGCATAGGGTCTTCCTTCGATCCTTCCGAGCACGGGATAGTAGTTGCGATCGAACATCTCCTTCATCGCACCACTCATGCTTGCCAGGTTTTCGGGACAAACGAAGAGGTAACCAGCGGCACGCAAGAGATCGCCATCGGAAACTGCGTCGGCGGCCAATAGTTCAGCGTTGCCCGATTGGGCCGCCGCTTCGGCCATCGCTTTGCTCGCACCGGTTCGGCTGTGCCAGACGACCAGGAGAATTCGTTCTTCGGCAATTGCAGTCATACCCCAGAGGCAAGGCAAAGAGCCTGTCGATTGTCAATGCAGCGCGCCTGTCGCCTGCGGCCAGTTTGAGTTAACTGTGCGAGCCATGGTCACCCAAACCGTCTCTCATGTGCTTGGAGTATCCCGGTCGCTGTCGGGTCGGGCTTGGCAATGGCGCGGCGGCAATATGGACCTCGGAACGAAACCGGCCGATGGCGACACGGCCTTGGACCGGGATATTGTGGCTCAACTCCTGATGACGCGAGGCGTCGCCGAAGGCGACGTATGGAGACACGCCAAGCCGACCTTGCGCGAATTCCTTCCAGACCCAGCTGAGTTTCAGGATATGGAACTTGCGGCAGAGCGAATTGCAACTGCGGTTCTCTCCGAAGAGAAGATCACGATTTATGGCGATTACGATGTCGACGGAGCGACCAGTGCGGCGCTGTTGGTGGACTTGCTCCGCATGTTGGGCACAGATGCCGAATTCTACATCCCGGATCGCCTACTGGAAGGGTATGGGCCGAGTGGCGAAGCGCTCGTCGAGCTCGCCAGGGCTGGCTCTAGCCTAATTGTTACCGTCGATTGCGGCGCGATGGCCTACGAAGCGCTTGGTATGGCGCGCGATGCCGGGGTCGACGTCATCGTCGTCGATCATCATAAATGCGCGGCCGAATTGCCTCCAGCAGCGGCGCTGGTCAATCCGAACAGGTTGGACGAGAATGACATTGCGGCATGCCACGGGCATCTTGCTGCGGTTGGCGTCGCATTTCTTCTTGCTATCGAATTGGTGCGTACGCTGCGTTCAAGGGGCTACTTCAAGCATCGCAGCGAGCCCGATCTGATGAGCCTGCTCGATCTCGTCGCGCTGGGGACGGTGGCGGATGTTGCCGCGCTACACGGACTCAATCGGGCATTCGTCGCCCAGGGGCTCAAGGTGCTTGCAAGGCGCAAGCGCATCGGCATGTCGGCCTTGATCGATGCAAGCCGCCTCAAACGTGCACCCCAGGCTAGCGACCTCGGGTTCGCGCTTGGTCCGAGAATCAATGCGGGGGGACGCGTCGGCGAATCCACACTCGGGGTTCGTTTGCTGACGACGAATGACGCGGAAGAAGCGAGAGGCATTGCCGAGCAGCTATCAGTGCTCAACGAACAGCGTCGCGCGATAGAGGCGGAAGTCCAGGAGGCCGCCGAAGTGCAGATTGCGGCTCAGCACAATTCGAGCGTTCATGTCTTGTCAGGCGACGGTTGGCATCCGGGCGTGATCGGCATTGTTGCAGGCCGGATCAAGGAAAAGACTGGTAAACCGTCGATCGTTGTCGCCATGGACGGCAAGGAAGGGATAGGGAAAGGAAGTGGACGATCGATCTCCGGTGTGGATCTGGGAGCCGCAATCATTGCGGCGCGCGATGCGGGATTCCTTGTGGCGGGTGGAGGCCATGCGATGGCAGCGGGATTGACCGTGTCGAAGGACAGGCTCGGGGATTTGACGGAATTCCTCGAAGAACGTCTCGCCAAAGATGTCGAACGCGCTCGAACGGGCCAATCCATGAAGCTCGATCTCGCACTGGCACCTGGGGGGCTCACACCGGAATTGGTTGCGTCACTCGACGCTGCCGGTCCATTCGGCGTTGGCTGGCCCGCACCGCGGGTTGCGGTAGGACCGGTGCGCATCGTCAAAGCCGACATAGTTGGGAAGGATCATCTTCGAATCATCGCGAGCGGCAATGATGGTCGTTCATTCAAGGGAATTGCGTTTCGTTCAGCCGAAACGGAGATGGCCCAGACGCTGCTCCATCGCAGCGCGGGACGAGCCTTTCATCTCGCAGGCCGTGTGAAACTGGACGATTGGGGAAGCCGTCCCGCCGCAGAATTGCATCTGGAAGACGCTGCCTTCGCCGACTGAATCGGGCGATGGAATAGAATAAAAGGTGTATGAACAACACGGGGCTTGACCGCCCCTGCCCACGTCCCTAGATGCGCCCTCTCGCTTATGAGCGTGGCCCCTTCGTCTAGCGGTTAGGACGCGGCCCTTTCACGGCTGAAACACGGGTTCGATTCCCGTAGGGGTCACCACCTCCCTACAATCCGGTCTTTGGCTATGCCGCCGTCGCGCGTGACTTTGTGCAGGCGCCCTTTCCTGCGGGGAAAGTTGGCGGTAAGGGCGTCGTCATGAGGCAAACGATCCCCCTCGCTGGCATATTGCTGGCCTTGGTGACCTTTGTCGCACTGCTTCTGCTCGACCTCGATCCGATCATAGGCGTGTCGGTCCTGATCGTATGGATCGGATCCCTGCTCTTGTCGGCAGGTCGCCCCCCAGAACCCAAGGACGTCGTGGTGCATCAACCGATCGGTATCGAATCGATGCGTCAGCTGATCGAGAATTCTTCCACTCCCTTACTGGTGACCGAGCGCAACACGATCGCGATTGCGAATAACGCCGCGCGGCGCATGTTGGGGCAGCATATTATCGGTCAGGACGCGCGCGTCGCATTTCGGCAACCGGAGGCGATTTCCCTGATCAACGAAGAGCGCAATGGCAAAGCCATTGTCCGTGGGCTCGTAAGGCGACAGGACATCTGGCAGATCAATCGACAGTCGGTGGACGAAAGCATGGCTGTGATCGAGTTGATCAACCAAACCGCAGAAGCGGATTTGAGCCGAGCTCACACCGATTTCGTTGCCAATGCCAGCCACGAATTGAGGACGCCGCTGGCGGCGATAATCGGCTACGTTGAGACCCTCAGCGAAAGCGGCGACAGCCTCGATTCTCCTACTTCCCAAAAATTCCTTGGTACCATCGAACGCGAGGCGAACCGCCTTCAAAGCCTAATCAGCGACCTAATGAGCCTTTCACGGGTCGAAGCCGAAAAGCACGATCTTCCCAGCGATATCCATGATTTGGGGACGCTTGCCGAACGTGCTGCTCGCGATGCTGCGGGATCGAACCGGGTCGATCGCCTTGAATTCAAGCTGATAAAACCTTCGAAGGTCCAAGGAGACATGCAACAGATCGAACAGGTGGTCCGCAATCTCGTCGATAACGCATTGAAATATGGCGATCCGGACACGCCGGTCCGAGTCATTGTCGATCGCACGCGGGACGATCAGGCACGCATTTCCGTAGTCGACCAAGGCGAAGGCATAGCTGCCGAAAACATTCCTCACCTGACTCGGCGCTTTTTCCGGACCGACCCGGGCCGAAGTCGTGCGTCGGGAGGAACGGGACTGGGCCTGGCAATCGTGAAGCACATCGTCGAGCGTCATCGCGGCCGGCTGGATATCACCAGCGAACTTGGCCGCGGAACTGAAGCCGTAGTCCGCATACCGCAGGCCGAAGACGAGAAGAGGCCCGCGACCCGAAGCGATGGCGAAGATCGTGAGGCAGAGACAGAGCCATTGTCTTAAGGGTGTCTTATTTTTCCAACATGGCCCAGCCATTGATCAATCGGCTGGCGGATTCGGGTTCAAATCGTTCGGGGGCAAAATTGCTGCAATCGTTGTGAGATGCTTTCTTGGAACCTGCCTTCCCGGTAATGCACAAGGATAAGGGCACCGCTCAATTCTGATCCTCGTCGTTTTTGACCACGCGGAGCCTTCTCAGGGGAATAACTCTTAATTCATGTCGCCGATAACGCTCATCCTGATTGCTATCGGGCTTGGCCTTGCCGGATGGTTGGCCGGTCGGGCCAAGGCCTGGAGCTTCCAGAAAGGCAATCCCGACGTCCGCCCCGTCGCACGGCCGACGTATCATGCGTGGTACGTCGCCTTTTGGGTGGTCATACCGGTTTTGTCGTTTCTGGTGCTTTGGGCCCTCATTTCGCCACAACTGATTACGCAGAGCGTGCTTTCATCACCCGGAGCCCAGAACCTTCCCGCGTTCGGTTTCGAGCGCGATGCGTGGCTCGCCGAGGCGCGCGCGGTGGCGAGTGGAAATGCGTCGGGCGTATTCAACGATGAAGCTCAACCTTTGGTCGAGCCGTTCCGCGAAGCGATCGGGAAATATGGCCTGGTCGGTCTTGTGCTGACGCTGCTCATTGCATTTGGCGGAGGTGTATACGCGTTCCTGCGACTGCGCCCCGATTTCCGAGCACGGACCAAGGTCGAGCGCACGGTGATGATTGTGCTCCTGCTCGCTTCACTCGTTGCGATCCTGACGACCTTTGGAATTTTCGCCAGCCTCGTGTTCGAAACCATTCGCTTCTTCGGAATGGTCTCACCGATCGATTTCCTGTTCGGGACGTTCTGGGGGCCGGACCCTATGAGCAGCGCCGACAATCCCGATGGTTCGCGTTACGGCGCGATTCCACTTTTCTGGGGCACGATCTTCATCGGCGCGATCATCGCTATGATTGTTGCAATTCCCCTCGGATTGATGAGCGCGATCTATCTCACCCAATACGCCGATCCGAAATTGCGAGCTTGGGTGAAGCCCGCTTTGGAGATCCTGGCTGGTGTGCCGACTGTGGTCTACGGCTATTTTGCTGCGCTGACAGTCGCACCGGCGATCCGCGATGCGGCAGTTGCCATAGGCCTTACCAATGCCTCAACCGAAAGCGCGCTCGCGGCCGGGATCGTGATGGGGGTGATGATTATCCCCTTCGTCTCTTCGATGGCAGACGACTCGATCGCCGCCGTGCCCAGCGCAATGCGCGACGGAAGCCTCGCTATGGGTGCCACCAAGTCGGAAACGATCCGTCGCGTCCTTTTCCCCGCCGCTCTGCCGGGTATCGTTGCAGGTATCATGCTGGCGGTGAGCCGCGCTATCGGCGAAACGATGATCGTCGTCATGGCAGCATCGACCGCTGCCAACTTGAGCGTCAATCCGCTTGAACGCATGACCACGGTAACGGTGCAGATCGTCAAGATGCTGACGGGTGAAGGCAGTTTTGATCATCCGGCGACGTTGAGCGCTTTCGCACTCGGTTTCGTGCTGTTCCTGGTCACTCTTGCTCTCAATTTCGTCGCCTTGCGCGTCGTCAAACGGTTCCGTGAAGCGTATGAATAAGGTCGCCAACACTAGCGCCGAACTGGCACGATCCGAGGGTCCGACGCGCACCGATGAGTTCGCCCAGCGCCTCAAGAAACGCTATCGGGCCGAACGCAACTTCAGGCTACTCGGCCAATCTGCAATCGTGTTTTCGGTTGCCGTTCTCGTGTTTCTCCTCGGCAACATGCTAATCAACGGCATTGGCGGATTCCAGCGTGCCGAGCTTGCCGTTCCGGTCGACTTCCCCGAGAGCGGAATTACCGGTGACGAAATCTCCCTGACAGCGCCAAGCGCGATCCAGACGCTTGAGATGCAGGGTATGCCGGGAATCGTCCAGCGTTTTGCAGAGCAAGCGCTCGGCGAAGAAGGGGCAGCGCAGCTCAGCGACGATGCCTGGCGCGACGTGGCATCGGCGCTCACAGCCGATCCTTCCCTGATGGAAAGGTCACAGACCTTCCACCTTCCGGCATCTTCCGATCTCGCTGCGGGTCTGGCCGGCGAAGGTTCGGCCGAAATGCAGGCGCTGGCCGGACAGCTGGCAAGCGATGGCAAGCTTTCTGAAAACTGGGATATGGGTTTCATGTCGCGTTCGGACGCGACCAGTCCTCAGCAAGTCGGAATTTGGGGCGCGCTTAAGGGCTCCATTTTGACCATGCTTGTCACACTGGCACTGGCCTTCCCGATCGGCGTTTTGGCTGCATTGTATCTAGAGGAGTATGCGCCAAAGAACCGTTGGACGGATCTGATCGAGGTATCGATCAACAACCTTGCAGCGGTTCCGTCGATCATCTTCGGTCTGCTGGGCCTTGCCGTCTTTCTGGCGATCTTTCCTAATTACCGGTCGGCGCCGCTTATCGGCGGCCTCACTCTCGCGCTGATGACCATGCCGGTGATCGTTATTTCGGGTCGCAACGCGATCAAGGCGGTGCCACCATCGATCCGCGACGGCGCGCTCGCGGTGGGAGCCTCGCCGATCCAGGTCGTATTCCACCATGTTTTACCCTTAGCCCTTCCCGGAATGCTGACTGGTACCATTATCGGGATGGCTCGCGCGCTAGGCGAAACCGCCCCGCTCCTGATGATCGGCATGCGTGCTTTCGTGGCGACGCCGCCTGACGGTTTCACTTCGCCGGCTACCGTCCTACCGGTTCAGATCTTCCTATGGTCCGATGAAATCGATCGCGGCTTTGTCGAGCGCACCAGTGCCGCAATCATCGTGCTATTGCTGTTCCTCCTGCTGATGAACGGCCTTGCCATCTATCTCCGCAACAAATTCGAGAAGACCTGGTGACTGTCATTCACGAAAACCTCGAAGAGACCGAAGCCAAGATGAAGGCTCGCGACGTCTCGGTCTATTACGGCGACAAGAAAGCCATCGACGAGGTGTCGATCGACATCTCGCCGGACTACGTTACGGCGTTCATCGGTCCTTCGGGCTGCGGGAAGTCGACCTTCCTCCGGTGCTTCAACCGCATGAACGATACGATCCCCTCGGCAAAGGTAACGGGCCTGCTTGAGCTCGAAGGGGAAGACATCCACGGCGACACCATGGACGTGGTCCAGCTGCGCGCCCGGGTGGGAATGGTGTTCCAGAAACCTAACCCGTTTCCCAAGTCGATCTATGAAAACGTCGCTTACGGCCCGAAAATTCACGGTCTTGCTGAAAAGAAGGCCGATCTTGATGCGATAGTCGAGAAATCTCTCAGCCGGGCAGGATTGTGGGATGAAGTGAAGGATCGGCTGGAGGATTCGGGTACGGCCCTGTCGGGTGGACAGCAGCAGCGTCTTTGTATCGCCCGCGCCATCGCCGTGGATCCGGAAGTGATTCTAATGGACGAGCCCGCTTCCGCGCTCGACCCGATCGCGACCGCCAAGATCGAAGAACTGATCGACGAGCTTTCTGGCCGCTATGCCATCGTGATCGTGACTCACTCGATGCAGCAGGCAGCTCGCGTCAGCCAGCGTACCGCGTTCTTCCACCTCGGCAAGATCGTCGAATACGGCCGCACTTCCGATATCTTCACAAATCCGATCGAAGAGCGCACCAAAGACTATATTACCGGGCGCTACGGCTGATGGCCGATCACACCGTCAAAGCCTTCGACGAAGACATTACCCGACTGCGCGGATTGATCGCGGAGATGGGCGGGCTTGCCGAAGTCGCAATCCAGGAAGCGCTCGACGCCATGGTGCGTGGCGACGAAGAGCTCGGCGATAGCGTTGTCGCGCGAGACAAGAAGATCGATGCGCTGGAGACCGAGGTCGACAAGCTTGCCGTCCGCATAATCGCCTTGCGCGCTCCGATGGCGGACGATCTGCGCGAAGTGATTGCGGCTCTGAAGATTGCTGGTGTGGTCGAACGGATCGGCGATTATTCCAAGAATATCGCAAAACGCGTCGGCATGATTGAAGGGCGCGATCGAATAGAGCCACTCACCCTGCTGCCGGCGATGGGCGAACTGGCGAGCGAAATGGTGCACGATGTCCTAACTGCCTACGCCGCGCGCGATCCCGATTTGGCCCGCGAAGTGATTGCCACCGACGCCAAGGTGGACGCATTCTACAATAGCATTTTCCGCAATCTTGTGAGTCACATGGTTGAGAATCCTGCGACCATTTCGAGTGCCGCTCAATTGCTATTCGTCGCGCGTAACCTCGAGAGGATCGGCGATCATGCGACCAATGTCGCAGAGATGGTGCATTTCGCTGCAACCGGGGCGTACCCTCCAGAAGAAGACCGATAGCGTAGGATTTGCGACCTTTGTGCCAACTGTAGACGCGCTGTGGAAAAGTAGCCTGATGTGATTCATCAAACTGTAGCCGAAATGAAACATAGCTCGCTGCGAATTATCGCGGGTTAGGGAGGCTAGGATAGCCATGTCCGCTGCCAAATTGCTGCTTGTCGAAGACGATCCGGCATTGTCCGAGTTGCTGGAATATCGGTTCCAGAATGAAGGATATGAAGTCCGATGCACCGGTGACGGAGACGATGCGCTAGTCCTGGCCAGCGAAGACGTCCCGGATTTGATTATTCTGGATTGGATGATCGAAGGCACCAGCGGGATCGAGGTTTGTCGCCGTTTGCGTCGCGACAAGGAAACTGCGCACGTTCCGATCATAATGCTCACCGCTCGAGAAGCCGAAGACGACCGCGTGCGCGGGCTCGAAACCGGGGCCGATGACTATCTGACCAAGCCATTCAGTCCTCGCGAATTGCTGGCTCGCGTGGCCGCTGTCATGCGCCGAATCCGCCCCGCTTTGGCAGGTGAGACTATCGAGGTCGGCGACATCAAGCTGGATCCGGTCGCTCACAAGGTCCAGCGGCGCGGTCGCTCCCTGCAGCTTGGACCGACCGAGTATCGCTTGCTCAAATTTTTCATGGAGAGTCCAGGCCGGGTTTTCAGCCGGGGTCAGCTGCTCGATGGAGTGTGGGGGACGGGCTCTGACATCGAACTCCGCACGGTCGACGTCCATATTCGTCGTTTGCGCAAGGCGATCGGTATCGATGGCGCCAAGGATCCCATCCGGACCGTGCGTTCGGCCGGATACGCTCTTGAAGCTGCCTAGCTGTTAGCGGCAGACATTTGACCGACGACTGGTCTGGTCAAGGTGGAAATGATCGGCATGCGCCGCATTGAAATCGGGCGAAAGCACGATTGAGAACACGCCGCACCCGCCATTCCGGACCCTTCGCAGAAAGCGTGCTTCGGCGTCTTCCCCTGCCCAATCTTCAAGTAAGCTTACCCTTCGACCATCGGCGAGGACGAAAGCGGCGATGTCGATCGCGTTCGCGGTCGCATGCTGGCTCCACGCGTTGGAGTTGGTTCCCCTCATCCTGCGACAATTGAAAGCCCCGAGATGTTCGATCCCGGCCAGTTCGCTGCCGAGAATTTCGCGTGCGGCGGGTTCGACGGTTTTCGTGCGCCACATCTCCAGTGCGACCGCGACCTGGCAGGTGGTCGCCGGCGTATCGGGAGCAAGCGGGTATGCTGAAAGCCGGGTACGGTCCGGCCGCCCACACGGCCCCTCCCCTGTAGCCGGAAGCACCGCATAGGGGACGCCGCTACGCTCAAGCACGGCTCGACATAGCGACGTATCGCCGCGCAGGGCGACAAGCTTTTGTGTCGTCGCCCATCCCACGGGATGCCGCAGGTCGAGCGGAGCCCAGGGATTGTGTTCGGGATGGTCCTGCAGCCATATCCAGCCCGCACCGCACAGCAGCGCAGCGACAGCTAAAAATGTCGCTGGCCGTCTTGCGATCAGACGGCCGAGCTTGCGATCGTATCTTGGCGCGGTGCTTCTTCGACCCATGCACGATGCCTAGTGGAAGTCGCGCGATTTCGGAATGATCCTGTGATTGCGTGGATGGCCGGTCACATTGGGACGGTTATCGGGAGGCAGTTCGTCGATGATCTCGCGCGGTTTCACTGCGTCCTTTGCAGGCGGCATCTTGTGGCTCGTAATCGGTGAGCTCACATGGTCGGCCCGCGCGACCGGCGCATTGAGCATGTCGTCCGACAGCGCATAAAGCCGACCGGTCGCGTCGGTCATATGCTGGGCAATCACGTGGATCACCTCGTCATCGTATTCGACGCGGCCTCTCACTTCCATCAGTCGCGCGCCCATCACAACCTTGCGCTGTTTCTCCTTGAGATCGGGCCAGACGACGAGGTTGATCACTCCGGTCTCATCTTCGAGCGTGATGAAGCACACTCCCTTGGCGCTGCCCGGACGCTGGCGGATCAGCACCACCCCTGCAACCTGGACCATCGAACGAAACTTGCGGTCCCTAAGGTCGCAGGCTCTTACAAACCCGCGTTCGGCGAGTTCCGGGCGCAGGAACGCCATCGGATGCGCTTTGAGGCTCAGGCGCGTGGTCTGGTAATCGGCGACCACCTCCTCGGACAAAGGCATTTTCGGAAGACGAGTGGAAACGCGTTCTGCTCCCTCATCCCGCTCGGCCGCTGCGCGAAACAGCGGTAGGTCCGGCTCACCGATCAGGCTGCGCGCATCCCACAACGCTTGCCGCCGCGACAGATTCATCGAAGTAAAGCAATCCGCGCTGGCCAATCGCTCAACATGCGCTGGAAAGAGACCGGCACGCTGGCGCAATTCGGTCACATCGCGGTAAGGGCTATTCTCTTCACGCTCGGCGATCAATTGAGCGGCCACGTGCTCAGGAAACCCGTCCACCTGCCGCAATCCGAGGCGCAGCGCGATATGGCGGTCCAGCCGTCCTTCCCGCGCATGCTCCACCGCACCGATCTCCTCAAGCGTGCAATCCCATTGTGAGCAATTCACATCCGCCGGCAGCACTTCCACCCCGTGCTCGCGCGCATCGCGGACAATCTGCGCCGGGGCATAGAAACCCATCGGTTGGGAATTGAGCAACGCCGCCGCAAAGGCCGCCGGGAAATGGCATTTGAGCCAGCTTGAGACGTAGACCAGGTGCGCGAAACTTGCCGCATGGCTCTCGGGGAAACCGTATTCGCCGAAACCCTTGATCTGGTTGAAGCAGCGCTGGGCAAAATCCTCGTCATATCCGCGCTCAACCATCTTACCGACCATTAGGTCTTCGAGCTCGTGAACCATCCCACGCGAACGGAACGTTGCCATCGCCTTGCGCAGCCGGTTAGCCTCCAGCGAGGTGAACTTCGCCGCATCGAGCGCAATCTTCATCGCCTGCTCCTGAAAGATCGGCACGCCCAGCGTGCGTTCGAGGATGCTCGAAAGCTCATCGGGTGGCCCGTGCTGCGGCGACGGGGCGGGAATGCGCACCGGCTCGGCGCCTCGACGACGCTTGAGGTACGGATGCACCATATCGCCCTGGATCGGTCCGGGCCGCACGATCGCAACCTGGATTACGAGGTCGTAGAACTCGCGCGGACGCAGGCGAGGAAGCATGTTCATCTGCGCGCGACTTTCGACCTGGAACACGCCGAGCGAGTCGCCTTTGCGCAACATCGCGTAGGTTTCGGGATCTTCTCGCGGGACGGTAGCCAAGCTTAGGGAGCGATCGTGATGCGCTTCGAGCAGGTCGAGACATTTTTTAATGCAGGTCAGCATGCCGAGCGCCAGTACATCAACCTTGAGAATGCCGAGCGCTTCGATGTCGTCCTTGTCCCATTCGACGAAGCTGCGATCGGGCATCGCACCGTTGCCGATCGGGACAGTTTCGGTCAGCGCGCCTTCGGTCAGGATGAACCCACCAACATGCTGCGAGAGATGGCGCGGCATTCCTATCATTTGCTCGGTGAGCTTGAGCACCCGGCGCAGGTGCGGATCGGAGAGGTCCATGCCGATTTCCTCGACATGCGCTTCACCGATCTCGCGACCCATGCCGCCCCACACCGTGCGAGCAAGCGCACTGGTTACGTCCTCGCTGAGCCCCATCGCCTTGCCCACTTCGCGGATGGCCATACGCGGGCGATAGTGGATCACCGTGGCAGTCAGTCCGGCGCGATGACGGCCATATTTGCTATAGATGTACTGGATCACCTCTTCGCGCCGTTCGTGCTCGAAATCGACATCGATATCGGGTGGTTCGCGGCGTTCTTCGGAGATGAAGCGGTCGAACAACAGCTGGTGCTTGGCCGGATCGACGCTGGTTATTTCAAGGCAGTAGCACACCGCAGAATTCGCTGCGCTTCCCCTGCCTTGGCACAGGATCGGTGGATCGACGCCGCGGGCGAAATCGACGATGTCCTTGATCGTGAGGAAGTACCGCGCAAGCTCAAGTTTTGCGATCAGCGCCAACTCGCGTTCAAGCGTCTGCTGGACGCTGTCGGGAACACCGCCGGGATAGCGCCGCTCGGCCCCTCGCCAAGTCTCGACCTCCAGATATTCCTGCGGGGCCATCCCGTCGGGGTAGATCTCCTCGGGATACTCGTAGCGCAGTTCGTCGAGCGAAAAATCGCAAGCATCCGCCACTGCCCGCCCGGCGGCAATGGCATGCGGCCAGCGCGCAAACAATCGCTGCATTTCCTGCGCAGACTTGAGGTGCCGCTCGGCATTGGCGTGGAGCAGGTGGCCGGCCTCGGCCACCGTGGTCCTATTCGCGATAGCGACCATCACATCCTGCAGCGGGCGACGCTCGGGCGCATGATAATGCACGTCGTTGGTGGCAAGCAGGGTGAGCTCGTTGGCACGAGCAAGCGCATCGAGCCGGTCGATCCGTGCAATATCGTCACCGCGATAAAGGTAAGATGCAGCAAGATGGTTGAGCGTCGGAAGTTGACGCGTCAGGTGCGGCAGGATGTCGGGGAATGGGGCTGTGAGTTCTACCCTTCCGTCACCCCGAACTTGATCCAGGGCCTCGCTTCCTCCTGTCTCAGTCGAAGACAGCGGGGTCCCGGCTCGAGCGCCGGGACGATGGAAAGGAATGATATTGCTGAGTACACGGATCGAAAGTTCCGACTCCAGATCCTCCGGCGGAAGCAGGATCAGGTGCACATTTTCGGCATGCTCGGCGAGCATGCCGAGGTCGATCTCGCACACCCCTTTTTCCTGCCATCCCCCGCTCAACGTCTGCATCCGCCCCGCGCTGATCAGGCGGCACAACCGCCCATAGGCGGCGCGATCCTTAGGGTAGGCGAGGAATGCGAGCCCTTCGACCGTCTCGATCCGCGTCCCGATCACCGGTCGCAGTTTGAGCGTCTTCGCTTCGCAGTGGATGCGCACCACCCCCGCCATCGAGTTCGCATCGGCAATCCCGATCGCATCATAGCCGAGCGCGCGCGCCGTCATAGCGAGATCGACCGCGTCGGAAGCTCCACGCAGGAAGCTGAAGCAGCTGACAAGCCCTAGTTCGACGAACGCCGCGCGCGATGGCGTTTCGATCAGCTTGGGATCGAGTTCGATCCTTCGCTTGGGTATCTGGAGGTCGTTTTCGGGCATCTCACCCCTCCAGTTCCGCAACCCGCGCCTTCACCGCTGCGAGGTCCGCTGCAAACCGTGCGCCCTGCTCTTCGTGTGCGGTTCCCTCCAGACGCAGCAAGTAAGATGGGTGCACCGTCACCCACAGCTCAGCCCCATCCTCCAGCGCGATCGGCTTCCCGCGCGCTTGTGAAATGCTCACCGTCTTGCCCAGCAGCCCCCGCGCCGCACTCGCGCCCAGAGCCAGCACGAGGCGCGGTTTCACCAGCGTGCGTTCGGATTCGAGCCACCAACGGCAGGTGTCGATCTCCTTGGCGGAGGGCGATTGGTGCAGCCGCCGTTTGCCGCGCTGGGCAAACTTGAAATGCTTGACCGCATTGGTGACGTACGCTGCGCTGCGATCGATTCCGGCCTGCGCAAGGCATTCATCCAGCAACTGCCCCGACGGCCCCACGAATGGGCGGCCCTCCCGGTCTTCCCGATCGCCCGGTTGCTCACCGACGATCATCAACGTCGCATCGGCAGGCCCCTCCCCCATCACCGCACGGGTATCGCATTCCGCAATCGGGCAATCACGACAACCGATGATCGCCTCAGCGATAGCCGCCAGCGACGCGGGCCGCTCGCGTTCCTCGCGCGCACCCGCCGCGACCATACCCACCTCGCGCGCCTGCGCCCCGGCGATCAGGTCGGGAATCAGCTCCGCCTCGGGCATGTTCTTCCAGTATTTCTTCGGCATCTCCGCCAGCATCGCGCCAACTTTCAGCCGCGCCGGGTTGAAGATCGAAGCGTAGTACGACTTCCACAGTTCCTCGATCGGGTCGCCCTGAGGCGCATCCTCACGCCGAGCGGGACCGCTCTCGCGCATCGTAACGCCATCCCAATGCAGGCAGCCGCGCGGGGTCAGGATAGACCAGTTCATATTGGCAAAGCGGCGTATGAAGAACCCGGCATTGGCACGCACGATGTGGTGATCGGGCTCGAACCACGCGACATAGTGCCTACTCCCGTCCTCAACGCGAACTTCGCGGAATCGCACGAAGGCATGCATCTTGTGGCTGTCACGACGGACGGCCTTGTCGAGTTCCTCGATCCGGCGGACGTCCGGATCGGCCTTGTCCTCCATCGCGCGCGGGTTCGATTGAAGCCGCCACAGCATCCGGTAGAGCAAGCCGAAACGCTGTGGATCGGAGTGGAGCGCGGCGTTGCGCGCGAGCTTCATGAAGCGTTTGGAGGCGCGCACGGGCCGCGCGTCGTCATCTGGAACCGGAAGGCGCCTTTCGCCTCGAAATGGCCCCTCAGTCGCGAACAGGTCTCCCATCCCGCCCGGCTCGACCCAGCTCAACCGGTCGGGCGGTACGTCGCACTGGATCAGACCCCGCGCCCGCTCACGCCAAAAGGCGAAGTCGTCGGGAGCTTGCAGGTGAACGACGTAATGCGCACCGAGCGAGACCTTCTGCATCGCCGTCATCAGAACAGCTCCAGCTGTTCCTGCTTCGGCGCGAGCAGCGCGCGCAGATCGGCACGGTCGGTGAGCATGGTCGGTCGCCAGTCGAGCGCGACCATGAACGGACGCACCTTGGCAATCGACTGCGTCAGCTTCGCCACATCGTCCAACCGCAAGGTCCGATGCCGGCGCGCTTTCACAATCCGCGCAACCGCTGTCGTCCCCAGCCCCGGCACGCGCAGCAATTGTTCCTTGGAGGCGCGGTTCACATCGACCGGGAATTGCTCACGAAACTTGAGCGCCCAGGCGAGCTTCGGGTCGATATCTAGCGGAAGGTTGCCGTCCTTCTCGGTCGCTTGCTGTACTTCCCTCGGAGCATAGCCATAAAACCGCATCAGCCAGTCCGATTGGTACAGTCGGTGCTCGCGCATCAGCGGCGGGCGCTTGAGCGGCAGCACGGCGCTCGCATCGGGGATTGGCGAAAAGGCGCTGTAATAGACCCGGCGTAGGCCAAAGGCATTGTAGAGCGAACTCGCCTTGCCCACGATATCGGCATCCGAAGCATTATCCGCACCCACGATCATCTGCGTCGACTGACCCGCAGGCGCAAAACGCGGTGCGTGGCGGAAACGCTTCCTCTCATCCTGCGCCTGAATGATCCGCGCCTTGGTCTTGCCCATCGCGCCTTCGATCTGGCGCTCGTCCTTGTCAGGCGCGAGTCGGATCAGCCCGCTCGTGGTCGGCAATTCGACATTGATCGAGACCCGGTCGGCATGGAATCCCGCCTGATGGATCAGCTCGGGATCGGCCTCGGGGATGGTCTTGAGGTGGATGTAGCCGCGAAAGTCATGCTCCTCGCGCAGGAT